>Ga0180007_10004564_pt1 | contig 14588 bp, 15 predicted proteins | sample MM_PC_MetaG_FD_121122 | JGI IMG/M metagenome (GOLD analysis project Ga0180007, IMG submission 121122) | Groundwater microbial communities from the Aspo Hard Rock Laboratory (HRL) deep subsurface site, Sweden - MM_PC_MetaG | ecosystem: Environmental > Aquatic > Deep subsurface > Groundwater... | reverse complement strand
CACCGCATGGCTGAAGCAAATAAAGCATTTGCTCACTATCGCTGGTAAGTAAGGAGATTAAAATATGCCTCGTGTATACCCATTAAATAAAACCCGTAATATTGGCATCATGGCTCATATCGACGCGGGAAAAACTACAACGACTGAAAGAGTTTTATACCATACTGGTAAAATTCATAAGATCGGTGAGGTTCACGATGGTGCTGCTACTATGGACTGGATGGCCCAAGAACAGGAACGTGGAATTACCATTACATCTGCTGCAACAACAGCATATTGGAAGGATTACCGCGTGAATATTATTGATACCCCAGGTCATGTTGACTTCACGGTTGAAGTATCAAGATCACTTCGTGTATTAGACGGCGCTGTTGCTGTTCTAGATGCACAAGCCGGTGTAGAGCCTCAAACAGAAACTGTTTGGAGACAAGCCACCGAATATAAGGTTCCAAGAATTGTTTACGTTAACAAGATGGATAAGATCGGTGCAGATTTTGCCCGTGCCATCAAGACGATGCATAATCGCTTAGGAGTTAAAGCTTATCCTATTCAGTGGCCAATTGGTGCTGAATCTGATTTCAATGGAATCATTGACATCATTGAAAGAAAAGCATACTTGTATGATGGAGACGCTGATGAAGTTAGTAAAGTAGTACCAATACCAAAACATTTGGTTGAGATCGTTGAACAAAAAAGAGAAGAACTTGTTGAGGCAGTTGCTGATTTTGATGAAGATTTGATGACAAAATATCTTGAGGGTGAAGAAATAGGCATTCCTCAGATTAAAGCTGCAATCCGTAAAGGAACGCTTGCAGTCAAATTTTTCCCAGTAATTTGCGGAAGCTCATTCAAAAATAAAGGTGTTAAATTGATGCTAGATGCAGTCATTGATTACCTTCCAGCACCAACTGATGTTGATGCAGTTGTAGGTCATGACAGTTATGGCGAAGAAGTGAGACGTAATCCTAGTGATGACGAACCATTTACAGCTTTAGCATTTAAAGTTATGACAGACCCATATGTTGGTCGTCTAACATTCTTTAGAGTCTATTCAGGCAAAATCACTGCAGGTTCTTATGTACACAATACAAATAAGAACAATAAAGAAAGATTTGGCCGTGTGCTTCAAATGCATGCAAACCATCGTGAAGAAATTAAAGAAGTATTCGCAGGGGACATTGCAGCAGTTGTTGGACTCAAAGATACAACTACTGGAGATACACTAACTGGAGAAAGAGATGATATCATCTTAGAATCTATGGTATTCCCAGAACCAGTAATTAACGTTGCTATTGAACCAAAGACAAAGCAAGACCAAGACAAGATGACTTTAGCTTTATCAAAACTTGCAGAAGAAGATCCAACTTTCAAGACATTTACAGATCATGAAACTGGCCAGACAATTATTGCTGGTATGGGTGAACTTCATTTGGAAATTATTGTTGATCGCATGAAAAGAGAATTCAAGGTAGAAGCTAATGTTGCTGAACCTCAAGTATCTTATCGTGAAACTATCGCTGGTGAAGCTGATATCGAAGGTAAATTCGTACGTCAGTCAGGTGGTCGTGGTCAATATGGACACGTTGTTATTAAATTTGAACCAAACCCAGGTAAAGGCTTCCAATTCGTAGATAAAATCGTTGGTGGTGTCATTCCTAGAGAATACATTCCAGCTGTTCAAAAAGGTCTTGAAGAAGCACTTCCAAATGGTATCATTGCTGGTTATCCAGTTATTGATATTAAAGCAACACTTCATTATGGTTCTTACCATGATGTCGATTCATCCGAAATGGCATTTAAGATTGCTGCTTCAATGGCACTTAAAGAAACTAAGACGAAGGCTCATCCTGTTCTATTAGAACCTATTATGGATGTTGAAGTTGTTGTTCCAAATGATTATGTAGGTAACGTTATTGGCGATTTAACGTCTAGACGTGGCCGTTTAGAGAGTCAAGAAGGACGTGGTAATGCTGTCGCAATCCGTGCCAGTGTGCCTTTATCCGAAATGTTCGGATATGCAACTTCACTTCGTTCAAACACTCAAGGACGCGCAACATTTATGATGCAATTCTCTCGTTACGAACGTTGTCCAAAATCAATTATGGAAGAAATTATTAAAAAGCGCGGAACGAACTAATTATCTTGCAAAAATGTATATTTTAATATACAATGATTATGGTTAAACAAAAATTTAAAAATAAAATAAAAAATAACTAATTATAGGAGGAACTATTTAAAATGGCAAAACAAAAATTTGAAAGAACAAAACCACATGTTAATGTTGGTACAATCGGCCACGTTGACCATGGTAAGACTACACTTACTGCTGCGATCACTACAGTTTTCGCAAAGCAAGGGTTAGCAACAATTAAAGATTATGCATCTATTGACAGTGCACCAGAAGAAAAAGCACGCGGTATCACTATTAATACTGCACACGTTGAATATGAAACACTAAAGCGTCACTATGCACACGTTGACTGCCCAGGTCATGCTGACTATGTCAAGAACATGATTACAGGTGCTGCTCAAATGGACGGTGGTATCCTAGTTGTTTCTGCAGCAGATGGTCCTATGCCTCAGACAAGAGAACACATTCTTCTTGCTCGCCAGGTTGGTGTACCTAAGCTTGTTGTATTCATGAACAAATGCGACATGGTTGATGATGAAGAATTATTAGACCTAGTTGAAATGGAAATTCGTGAATTATTATCAGAATATGATTTCCCAGGAGATGACATTCCTGTTATCCGTGGATCTGCATTATTAGCATTAAACGGCGATCCTAAATGGGAAGCTGGCGTACAAGAATTAATGGATGCAGTTGATTCATATATTGATGATCCAGTACGCGCTACTGACAAACCATTCTTAATGCCAGTCGAAGATGTCTTCACAATTACTGGTCGTGGAACAGTTGCTACTGGTCGTGTAGACCGTGGACAAATTAAAGTCGGCGATCCTGTTGAAATCGTTGGTATCACTGATACTAAACAAACAGTTGTAACAGGCGTTGAAATGTTTAGAAAATTATTAGATTTCGCTCAAGCTGGTGACAACATCGGTGCACTTCTTCGTGGTATTAACCGTGATCAAGTAGAACGTGGTCAAGTATTAGCTAAACCAAAATCAGTTAACCCACACTTCAGATTTGAAGCTCAAGTTTACGTACTTTCAAAAGAAGAAGGCGGACGTCATACAGCATTTTTCTCAAACTATCGCCCTCAATTCTATTTCCGTACAACTGACGTAACTGGAGTTATTACACTTCAAGAAGGTACAGAAATGGTTATGCCTGGTGATAACACTGTCATGATCGTTGAATTGATTCACCCAATCGCTATTGAAGAAACTACTAAGTTCTCAATTCGTGAAGGCGGACGTACTGTTGGTTCAGGATCTGTAACTAAGATTCTTGAATAGTCTTAAAAATTTATAAAATCAGAGGTCTATTTAGGCCTCTTTTTTGTTGCTTTTTTTGTTTGAATGAAGTCTTAATTTTTTTTTAACAAAATGATGCAAAATTGTTACAAATCATTAGGAAAAGCGTATGATAAAAGTGAGAGGGATTGTGAAGTGTATATCCCCAATAATGAACAGCATAAATCATGCTGGTCGATGATGAAAACCTTACGAGCTAGATCTAATTTTTGGAGCATTTAGCGCATAATAGATAGTCACCACTACAGATGATTTTACTAGAATATCAAAATCAGAAAGAGAGGTGAATATCCATGGCACAATTCAAACAAGCTCCAAAAGCGCAAGTACAAGCTAAGCCTGCACAAAAGGTCCAAGCACAAGCTAAACCAGCTCAAAAAGTTCAACAACCAATCAAACCAGCTCCTAAGAAATAATGCTCTAAATTAATTAACACGTACTAAGACTCTCATGTCAGGTTAGCTCCTGGCATGTTTTTTATTTTTATTGGAAAAATGATAAAAAATGTGAATTATTTTATTTTTTGCAAGTCTCTATTTTTTTTATCTATCTATGATAAAATATATTTACAGTCGAGGTGATCATGAATGATAGTTGATACACATGCACATTTAAATACAGAAGAGTATCAAAGTGATATGATAGAAGTGTTGGAAAGTGCAAGGACAAATCATGTAGATCAAATTATTGTCATTGGGATGGATAAGGCAACAAATGAAATAGCAATCAAGTTAGCACAAACACATGAGATGTTATTTGCTACTGTTGGTGTTCATCCAGGTTATGTTGATCATGAAACAACAGATCATTTAGAGTCACTGATCACAAACGAGAAAGTCGTTGCTATTGGGGAATGTGGGATCGATTTGCATTGGAGACAAGACAATTATAATTTGCAAAAGACAATCTTTCTCGAACAAATCGAATTAGCAAAAAAATATAAATTGCCATTAGTCATTCACACAAGAAGTTCATTTGAGGAAGCTTATCAATGCTTATTGCCGTATAAAGGACTAGTTACAGGTGTTTTTCATTGTTTCAGTTCGAATCTTTTAGATGCGAAAAGAGCAGTTGAGTTAGGATTTTATATTGGAATTGACGGCCCAATTACATTCAAGAAAGCAGCAGATTTAGTAGAGATTGTTGAAAATATTGATTTAAAGCATATTTTAGTGGAAACGGATAGTCCTTATTTAGCACCAATGCCATTTAGGGGAAAGAGAAACGAACCAGCATATACCAAGTATGTTGTTGAGAAAATAGCTGAGATCAAAAAAATATCTGTTGAAGAAGTCATGAATCAAACAACAGAAAATGCGTATCATTTATTTAAATTAGGAGGTATTACATCATGAAGAAGAAATTATTAAGTATGCTTGTTGTTGTTTTTTCAGTTCTAATCTTAGTGGGTTGCTCTTTAGATCTTAGAGCAGAAGTCCCATATACATCACCGATTGCCTATGAGCAATTAAGAATGGATATGTTAGCAGAAGTCATGCCATCTGTTGTTGTTGTCAAAACTGAAACAGGACATGGTTCTGGTACAATCTATAAGAGTGAAGAGATTGTGGGAACAGATTTAACTCGTTACTATATCATGACAAACTACCATGTGGTTGAAGATGGTGGAGAAATGTATATTAACTTTGGTGGAGAAATTGATGATATTGCTGTTGTAGATTATACAGGGAATTCAACTTATGATATAGCTGTTGTTCGTATCGAAACCGATGAAGTTTTACGTGTACAACACGTATCACCAATTGATGATAATACGATCACTGAAATTCTAGTTGGTCAAGATGTCTATGCAATTGGTACACCTCAAGATTTAGATAAATTCAATTATGTAACACAAGGTATTGTAAGTATGGCTTCTTATCCATACAACGGAGTAACAGGATTAGGATTGATGCATGATGCAGAATTAAATCCTGGAAATAGTGGAGGTGCACTATTCAATCTGAATGGTGAACTGATTGGTGTTAACGTAGCCAAGGTTGCTTCAATTTCTACTACTGATGGTGTCATATCTGCAGAAGGATTGAATTATTCCTTGAACATTAATAAGATTGCACCAATTATACGTGGCTTTCAAGATTCAGATTATGAAGTTGTTGTAAGAAAACCTAGACTAGGTATATCAGTTCAAGAAGTAAGTGTATTCCTTCAAGAAAATGATGCTTCATTACTTCCTGAAAATCCAGTTGGAGTTGTTGTTGTTGGATTTGATTTAACAAGAAATGCATATCTAGTTTTAGAAGAAAATGATCTTATTATTGAAATGAATGGAACACCAATTACATCAGTTGCTGACATTGGTACACAACTTGAAGGTGCAGAATTTGGTGACTCACACATCATCAAAGTGATGAGATTTAATGGTACAACATTCGTAGAAGTTACTGTGACCATCATCCTGTCATGATAGCAAATAAAGTATATCATCAATGTATAGTTAATGGCTTAACAATAGCGTTTGCCGAAAGTATGACTGGAGGATCTCTCGCTTATGAAATGATTAAAATTCCAGGAGCATCACACGTTATTTCGGGTAGTTTAATTGCTTATAGCATCGAACAAAAAATTAAGTTACTAGATTTATCTAAAACGGAAATTGATGAGTTTGGAGTGGTGAGCGAGCATGTTGCTGTATCGATGGCAAAATCGGTTAGAACTCAACTAAAATCTGATATGGGTGTCGGAGTCACCGGGAATGCAGGACCAGATAAACAAGCTTTCACGTCACATTTAGAGGCTTGGATAGCTATAGATGATCAAGGTGAAATAAGCACATACCAATTGACATTTGATCAATTATCTCGATTTAAAGCTATAAGAAAAACAGTTGAATTTGTTTATCAACAACTGAATCTCATTTTATTAAAAAAACAGTTTTAAAATGCGTTGTAATCTCATATCATATATGATATAATAATTTGGCATAAGATATATCCTTGTCTTATAAAGACCATAGACCAAAAGGAGGTGGAACAGATGAAAAAATACGAAGTTATGTATATCATCCGTCCAACTGTTGAAAGCGAAAACATTAAAACCATTGTAAATCATTTTAACGAAATATTTGTTAATTACGATAGTAAAGTGCTTGAGCTTAAAGAGTTGGGCTTGAAAGATTTAGCTTATGAAATTGAACATCACAAAAAAGGCTATTATGTTTGGTTGCTTGTTGAAGCAACTCCAGAAGCAGTCGCTGAATTTAACCGTGTTGTTAGAATCACAGAAGAAGTCATTCGATTTATTGTTGTAAAGGAAGGCGAATAATTATGATGAATAGAGTCATTTTAGTGGGTAGAATTACCAAGGATCCAGAAATGAAGTCGACACAATCTAATATTGCCGTAGTTAGCTTTACTCTTGCAGTCAATCGTCAATTTAAGGATCAGTCCGGAGAGAATCAAGCTGACTTCATTCAATGCGTCGTATGGCGCAAACAAGCAGAAAATTTAGCACGCTTTGTAAAAAAAGGTGCATTACTAGGTATCGAGGGTCGCATTCAAACGAGAAATTATGAAGCGGACAACGGTACACGTTATGTTACGGAAGTTGTTTGTGATTCCGTCCAGTTCTTAGAGAGCAAGGGCGATAACACCGAAACAACTTACCAAAAAGATACGGACACTGCAGACAACGATGAGTTCTACGAAACAAGTAAGCAACTCGCTGCAGAAGAAGATCTACCATTTTAAGGAGGAAACAACATGCAACAACAAAGACGCGGTGGCGGTGGATTCAAAAAACGCAAGAAAGTATGTTACTTTACACAAAATAAAGTTGAACACATAGATTTCAAGGATGTAGAGCTATTAAAGCGTTTCATTACAGATCGCGGTAAGATTTTACCAAGACGTGTAACTGGAACATCAGCTAAATGGCAACGTCCACTTGCGATAGCTATCAAAAGAGCTCGTCATATGGCATTGTTACCATTTGTCAAGGACTAATTAATTCAAACTGCATACATATGCAGTTTTTATTTTCAAGAAACTGATTTTTAATTGAATTAGCATCATATTATTGATATAATATGCTTAAAGTAGGTGGTTCGCATGAAACGATGGCTATTCTTAATACTCACTTTGATTGTTTTTGGAACAAGTATTTATTTATATATTCCATATTTTCAATTTGAGTCAGCCACACAACTCACTTCATTTATTTTATTACTGGGCAGTTTTGTCCTTATTTTTGTGTCGGTATATGTTACATTTAACTTTCAAAATAGACAAAAAGTAAAAACATTGCAAAATAGATTATCCATGTGGACTAAGTTATCCTATCATGTCAATCAAGTAGGTGATGAAGTTTTTAATGAATTACCTATAGGGATTATTGCCTTAGATGAAGATTTTGAAATCAAGTGGGCAAACCCACATGCTAAAACTATATTTGATCCTAAAATCACCGGTAAAGATTTAAAAGATGTTCATCCGCAACTTCATTTAGCAGCAATGAATAATAAAATTCAATTCATCATTCAAGTAAAGAATGAAAGTTACGATGTCACATATCGTGCAGAATATAAATTCTTCTACTTATTTAATGTGACCGATCGTGAAACTGTTAAGCAAAGATATACAGAACAAATTCCTGCTTTAGGTATCATCTATTTAGATAATTTGGATGAAGCACTAGGATCGATGGATGTATCAGAACAGTCAAGTTTAAAAGGTGAATATTTAGCAGCGATTGCCGACTGGGCAAACAAATACAATGGATTCTTAAAACCATATTCAGATGAACGACTTGTTGTCGTATTATCTCGTAAGCAATTGAATCTAATGATTCAAGATAAATTTGATATTTTAGATAAGATTCGCTTGATTTCTGTACAAAACCAGGTTCGAGTGAGTGTTTCCATGGGCGTTGCCTCATGGGATGTCAATTATGAAGAACTTGGCATCTATGCTCAAAATGCGATTGAACTTGCTGAAAAGCGTGGTGGAGATCAAGTCGTTGTTAATATACAAGATCAAAAGATTGCATATTTTGGAGCTAAAAATGATGCTTCAGCTAAAAATTCTCGTGTAGGTGTTAGAATTAATGCCCAAACGATTAGAGACTTCATTGAAAAATCATCAAACATTATCATCATGGGTCATAATCAAGCTGATCTAGATGCTTTTGGTTCAATGATAGCTGTTTATCATATGGCTAAAGCAAGTAAGAAACCAGCTCACTTAGTTGTTGATGTGCCTAAATTAGATAGTACGGTTCAAAAGATTTTCGAACTAGTTAAAGAAGACTTACCGGCATTAGTCGAAAATTGTACAGATTCGGAGTCAATCATCAAATTAATAAACCCTGATAGTTTGTTAATTGTTGTTGATACGCAATCACCTAAAATGGTGATGAATCCTGATATTTTAGATAAAGTGAACAAGCTGATCGTCATTGACCATCATCGTGCCAGTGAAGAAAGCTTTAATGCAATATTTAGTTTTATTGAGCCATATGCTTCATCAACAATTGAATTGATGATGGAGTTACTCAATTTTTATAATATGGAAGAAGAAATCAAGATATCACCTTTGGAAGCAACCATTATGTATGGTGGTTTAGTTGTTGATACCAACAATTTCAGTTATAGAACTGGAGCAAGAACTTTTGAAGTTGCTGCTAAGCTTAAAGATTTAGGTGCAGATGTGACAAGCGTCAAATTATGGCTTCGTCGCGATTTGATGAGAACACTCGAAATCAACAACTTATTAGGCAATGTTGAAATTTATTTAGAACGATTTGCATTTGTGATCACATCAGATATTTATGAAGATCGTATCTTATTAGCACAAGTAGCTGATGCTGCACTACAAATCAATGGCGTAGATGCTGCTTTCATGATTGCACGTATGAACTCAAATATGATTGGTGTTTCAGCAAGATCCTATCAAAATATTAATGTTCAGATTCTGATGGAAGCATTAGGTGGCGGAGGCCATTTAAATAGTGCTGCTGCACAAATTAAAAACTCATCTGTACACGAAGTGTACGATCAATTAAAGAATTATATCGATTTAGAATATGGTGGAGGTGGAGAGCCCGTGAAAGTTATTTTATTAGAAGATGTTAAAGGCAAAGGTAAAAAAGATGACGTCATAGAAGTTGCTGGTGGTTATGGCCAATTTTTAGTCACACAAAAGAAAGCTGTTACTGCATCAGATGAAAACCTTGCTGAACTCAATAGAGCAAAAGAAGAAGCATTTGAAGAAACTCAAAGACATATTGATTTAATGAAGAAACTCAAGGCTGAAATTGATAACAAGAAAGTAACCCTTGGCATTCAAATTGGTCAAGATGGAAAACTCTTTGGAAGTGTAACAACCAAACAGATCGTTGAAGAGTTTGAAAAAGAGCACCACATTTTAATCGACCGCAAAAAGATTGAAATCTCAAGTGAAATTAATTCGATAGGTATATATACTGCTACAGTTTCACTACATAAGGATATCAAAGCACTATTTGAAGTACATATCATAGAAAAGTAGGGGAAACTATGGCGAAGAGCTTACCACATCATCACGAATCAGAACAATCGGTTTTAGGCGCTATATTTCTAGACCCTAAACAGATCAATTCAGTGATTGACCAATTAAATAATGAAGACTTCTTTGAACAAGGACATGCTTTAATCTATCAAGCAATGAAAGATTTATTTGTTGATAATTTGAAGATAGACTATACAAGCGTTGCTTCTAGACTTGAACAAAATCAAAATTTACAAAAAGCTGGAGGTATGAAATACCTTTTGCAATTATCTGATGCTGTTCCTTCTGTTGCCCATTTAGAGACTTATGTTGATCTTGTTAAAGATGAATCTTTAAAGAGACAGGTTATTTCACTTGCTGGAAGTATTCTTGAAGAAGGATATCAAGGAGATCTTGATGGTAATGACTATTTATCAAAGGCTGAGGAGAGTATTTTCGCTCTTGCTCAAAAAAGAAAAACCTCTGCATTTTCATTTTTATCAGAGGTCATTCATGAAGTTAAAGATAAGATGGAAAGAAACAGGGATAAAAAAGGTGGTATCACCGGACTTAGAACTGGTTTTTCTAATCTAGATAATATTACTGCAGGTCTTCAACCTGAAGAACTCATTATTTTAGCTGCTCGTCCGTCCATGGGGAAATCTGCCATGGCAATGAATTTAGCGCTAAATGTAGCTAAAAGAAATAAAGATGGTCAAGCAGGTGTAGCAATTTTCAGTTTGGAAATGAGTAATGAACAACTTGCAGGGCGTATGTTGAGTTCTGAATCAAATATTGAAAATATGAAGATTAAGACAGGGCATCTTACGCCAAAAGAATGGCAATTTCTTGAAGGTGGTATGCAATCATTAGCAAAACTCAATATTGCATTTGATGATTCTGCAGCTGTTACGGTTGCTGACATAAGAGCTAAATGTAGAAAACTTAGTCAAGAAGATAAATTAGATTTTGTCGTCATTGACTATCTTCAATTGATTAAGGGTGATGATCGCTCAGGTAATCGTCAAGAAGAAGTAGCTAAAATCTCAAGAGGTCTTAAGCAAATGGCAAGAGAACTTAAAGTTCCGGTGCTTGCCTTATCTCAGCTTTCTCGTGAAGTAGAAAAAAGAGAAGATAAAAGACCGGTATTAGCGGATTTAAGAGAATCCGGAAGTATTGAACAAGATGCGGATATTGTTATGTTCTTGTATCGTAAGGATTATTACGAAAGAGATGAAAAGAATTTAACCGGTGAAGTTGATTTAAGTATCGCTAAGAACCGTCAAGGTATTGCTGGTGTTTCATTACACTTCATGTTTGATACAGCATACTCAAGATTTACTGCACAAGCTGATCGATTTGAAGACGAAAAAAATAAAGACTAAAATGATTAGAAAATTAACATTATTTGATGATTTAAATCGAGTTGCACAAATTATCTATCAAACTGATGCATCTCTATTCCCATTTTTATTTGGCAAAAAAGAAAAAGCGATACCCCACTTGAGCAAACTCATTAGTTTAGACAATAATTCTTTTTCTTATCACAATATTCATATAGATATCGAAGATAAAATTGAGGGTATAATCATTGAGTTAGATGCTTCAAAGCATCTAGATGAAACAAAAGATTTTAGTCAGACTTTTTCGTTTGGTCAACTGATGATGCTAGCAATTAAGCAAACACTCCTGTTCCCAATCTTGAAACACAAAAACAATGAAGGAAGATACATCCAAAATGTTTGTGTTGATAAAAATTCGAGAGGAAAAGGGATTGGAACGCTATTGTTACTCAATGCTTTCGATCGAGCAAAAAAAGAAGGCATTAGTAAATTGTTCCTCGATGTCGAAGTCAACAACAAAAAGGCCATTGCTTTATATGAGAATCATGGGTTTATCAAACAAAAGACGAAAAGAATTTGGTTTATCTTTCCAGCAACATATTGGATGATGAAGATATTATAAAACATAAAAAAAGTAGAAACTCCGAAAAGTTTCTACTTTTTATTCTTTTAAATTATTTTAGTGTCGATGACAACATCCATACATGTTTTTCAAAACTTGCGATTGCACCAATTAACATATCAGCTGTTGTTTCTTCGCCTTTTTCTTGAGCTAGGAACAATGCTTCTTTGAATTCAGTAACAAGCAATTTCATGTCATCTAAAATATGACCAATCATATCTGCTGCTTTTTCATCTCCTGATGCTTCTTTAAGAGATGTTACGGCTAGATAACCCTTAAGATTAGAAACGGGCTGGCCACCGATCATTAACAATCTTTCTGCGAATGCGTCATATAATTCATTGACTTCATCGTAAAATTCTTCAAATTTTGCATGTAGTGGATAGAAATTAGGTCCACTGACATACCAGTGAAAATGATGTAATTTAGTAAATAGTACACTTAAATTTGCTACTTGCTTATTTAAAGCTACATAAAGTTTTTCCATAATTATTACCTTACCTTTCTTTTTCTACTCTTTAAGTATACCACTATTTGATTGTAAATGCATGTATCACGACTTATCACAAATGATGTGAATTCATGATATTTTTTTTATTCGGTGTATCTTTTCCTATGGAAAATAAAAGTGATATATGGTAATATTATCTAGCAGGTGATGAATATGTATGATCGATTAGCTTTAATAGAAAAGCAATATCAAGAGATTCAAGACAAAGTAGCTTCAGGTAAACTTGAAGTTAAAGAAATGACTGGATTACTTAAAGAATCTAGTTCTATCCAAGAGACGGTTGAGACATATCGTTTTTTTAAGGATAAATCAAATGAACTTAAAGATTTAGAAGTCATGATAGAAGATGAAAGTGATCAAGATTTAGTCGAAATGCTTCAACTGGAAATTGATCGTTTGAATGAAGTTTTATCAAAAACTGAAGATAAACTTAAAATATTGTTATTACCTAAGGATCCTAATGATGACAAAAACGTTGTTGTTGATATTAAGGGTGCGGCCGGTGGTGATGAAGGTAATATCTTTGCTGGCGATCTATTAAGAATGTATTCCAAATACGCTGAATCCAAAGGATGGAAGATTGAGATCCTTAATGCGATGGAAGGTGCTATGGGTGGTTTCACATCCATCGAATTCATCGTTTCAGGTAAACTCGTTTACTCATTTTTAAAGTATGAATCTGGTACACACAGAGTTCAACGTGTTCCTGAAACAGAATCAATGGGACGTGTCCATACATCGACAGCAACCGTTCATGTGATGCCTGAAGCAGAAGAAATTGAGCTTGATATCAAATGGGATGACATTCGTGTGGATACTTATAATTCAAGTGGTCCAGGCGGGCAAAGTGTCAATACGACAAAATCCGCAGTGCGTTTAACTCATATACCCAGTGGTCTGATGGTCGCTTGTCAAATTGGTAAGAGCCAACATGAAAATAAAGCTAGTGCTTTTAAATTGTTGAAAACAAGATTGTTTGATTCTATTTTAGAAGAACAAAATTCAAAAGTAGATGCCGAAAGAAAAGCAATGATTGGCCGTGGAGATCGTAGCGAAAAGATAAGAACTTATAACTATCCTCAAAACCGTGTTTCTGATCATCGTATCGGTTTAACCTTACAAAGATTAGATGCCATTATGGAAGGCAGATTGGATCTTGTTTTAGAACCACTTTTAAACGAATTCCAAAAGCGTCAGCTCATGGGAGAAAAAGTGTGACCTACGACAAATTACTTAAAATAGCTTATAAAAAAGCCAATTTAAAGAATAAAGAAGAAGAAGCGGTTAAACTGCTTTTAATGGAATTATCTCATCAAGATCCTCACCAGTTTTATTTACATTTACAAGATGAGGTTGAAGATAATTTCGAAAATGAATTTTTAGCTAAACTAGATTTATATATCAATCAAGATATACCTGTTCAACACTTAATTGGGCACTCTTATTTCTTTGGTTATGCCTTTAAGGTGAATGAAGATGTCTTGATTCCAAGAAGTGAAACTGAACAGTTAGTTGAACATGTGCTTTATTATTATGACCAATATTTTATTGACCAAACACTAGATGTTCTTGATTTAGGCACAGGCAGTGGTTGTATTGGTTTAACACTAGCTCTTGAAGCAGAAGCACTTAATCTAACCATTTCTGATATTAGTAAAGAAGCATTAAGGGTTGCTACTTTTAATGCAGATAATCTTCACGCGAAAGCAGAAATAATCCAAAGTGATTTGTTTCAAAATATAAAAAAGCGATATGATATGATAATTTCAAATCCACCTTATATCCCTGATTCTGAGGTTGTGCAAGACATCGTCAAAAAAGAGCCTAGTGTGGCCCTTTATGGTGGAAAATTTGGTGTTGATTTTTATGAAAAAATTATCAAGGAATCTTTAAATTTTATTAAAGATAAAGCGCTCATTGGATTCGAACATGGCTATCAACAAAAAGCCCAAATATTAGCTTTTGCCCAGCATTATTACCCAGAAGCTAAAATCATTCAAGTCAAAGATTTAGCTGGCAAAGATCGATTTACTTTTATTGGTATAGGAGGCGTACTTCAAGATGAATAAAGGTGATTTAATCATTATTCCAACGGACACTGTTTACGGGTTAGCCGCTAAGCTTTATGATGAAGAAGCATTACATAGAATCTTCGAAATTAAAGGTAGAGATCAATCTAAACAAAT
>Ga0180007_10004563_pt1 | contig 14598 bp, 14 predicted proteins | sample MM_PC_MetaG_FD_121122 | JGI IMG/M metagenome (GOLD analysis project Ga0180007, IMG submission 121122) | Groundwater microbial communities from the Aspo Hard Rock Laboratory (HRL) deep subsurface site, Sweden - MM_PC_MetaG | ecosystem: Environmental > Aquatic > Deep subsurface > Groundwater... | reverse complement strand
GTAATCTCCTGTAGTTGGCCAAAACAGAGGAAATGGCTCAAAAAGTTTTTTGATTCTTTGCATCTGTAATCTGTTTTCTGCACCTGCCATCAATTCAAACAGCGAAAAACCAGAAATTGCCAATGGTGTCTGCAATCCAAGAGACTCAAGCCACAAGATAGCGGGAGGATATTGACGTTGTATATCCACCAGCACATCTGTATCAACGAGAATCATTATCGTCATCCTTGTGCGTCCAAGCTTTTTCTCTGAGTTCCCGGGCAAATTTCAGATTTTCGTCGATGTCCGTTCGAGTTTTCCAAATGCCCACCAAACCGGACTTTAGCAGTTCTTCAACCGTCATTGTTCTGGTTGCTGGCATTTCTGCACTATTTTTTCTAACCCTCGTCATATTTCAACTCCATGGTTGATTCAGCATTTAACTCTATATTACACGATTTGTCGTAAGTTGCCAATCTGGAGAATCTCGTTCCCAGATACCATGACACTGCATTACATAGATCTGACCAAAGTTTCCGCGTAAAAAACCAGACAGGTTGCTTACGCCGTTCGAAAAGTGGCTGCATGTAATGAAACTTTCGACGGTTTACGGTAAAATAGGAACTGAGATACCTGAATTGCTTGCAGAAGAGGAGGCTATCGTAATGGCCATCAATCAGCATCAACAACTTAACGCCAGCGACAAAATGCGCCGCCGCATGGAATGTCGCGAAAAAGAAGCTTTCGACATCGCCCACATCAAAGGCTCAGCCTATGACAGAGGCAAGGCAGAAGGCAAGGCAGAGAGTAAAGCGCAGACTGCTTTAAACTTTTATGCCCGAGGCATCGACAAACAGATTATTCTCGATTGCACTGGCCTCACCGAGGCCGAACTGGACAAACTCATTCAAAATGAATAATTTTGCCCCACTTGCAGAAACAATCTTTAATCGGGTTTTTATTAAAGGAAGCCGCAGCTAAATGGTTATTACAGCTCAATTTCTTTGCCGCCGATCGTTATGGGCTCTGCCCCGACAAATTCTGACATATTCAATGCCACCAGGCCTCGCGCCTTGACAGCGGCAAGATCGTAGCTGTAGAGCCTGCCTACCGGACTGTCTTCGGAATCTTCCGGCAGGTTCTCAATGATGTCAGGGGTTTTAGAGCATAACAGCAAAAGATCGTCGAGTGAATGCACGTGCCGGCGGGCAATTTCTAAGATTTGCGGAATCATGGCTTTCATGGCGATATGGCGGTCGCTGTAGCCAAAGTTGTGAGCATGCATTGTGTCAAGAGCACTCGTGATGCAGTTTAAATCTTCTTCGGAACGGATAAATGACAATGCGAAACTGCAAAGATCAAGATACTTGCCAAGACGGGACGACAGAGTTGCGGGATCAACAAGCGGGCCTTCCTGCGCTTTTTTCAAGGCTTCTTTCGCAAGATCTCTGTTCGGATCCTTTTTCAAATGATGACTGTCAAGGCTTATATCACCAATCAATGCAATTGCACTGCTTTCAGATTCAAACCAGCTGGTGCGCATGCCGCCCAAGTCATTTTCATAAAACCGGTAGCTGGGCGGATTATGCGAAGGGTCCCATGAAAGTTCCCAGAAGCCCTCACGATCGCCCTTCTCGCACATGTAACCAGCCTTAATTTTTGCGATTATCGCAGTTTTCTCCTGCTGCTTCTTCATTCCGGCCGGTGTCTTTTCATAATCGGCCCGGGCAGAGGGATTTATGGCACTGGCCGTTTCTACGAAACCATTTGCAATGGCAATGTCATAAGCGGTCTGCCCGGCAGCGGTTGTCAGATCGACATCAGCGCCATGCTCGACCAGTGCCCTGACAACCAGCTGCCGGTCAAAACCAGCGGCCAGCAACAATGGCGTCATGCCGGCAAGATTGCGTTGATTCGGATTCGCTCCATTCTCGAGCAGGCATTCTGCATTGCATGAAGTATCGTAATCCCACCGGAGAGAAGTGGTATGCAATGGCGTATTGCCGACAGAATTTACAGCATTTACATCCGCCCCTTGTGCGATCAGGGCTTTCACTGTATCGTAACTGCCGCACCGGCCTGCGGCGATGTGCAGAGGTGTATCACCATCCTTGTTCCTGGCGTTTACATCAGATCCATGCTCGAACAGTATGTTCAAAATCGCATTGTCGATGCTGGCTTTGGCATATATATGAAGAGGTGTATTACCTTCCTGATTGTGAAGGTTGACATCAGCTCCGCCTTCGATCATCTCGACGATATCTTCGCCCCGGCCTCGGGTGGTAACCGCATGGTGCAGACCTGAGTCATAGGGGGTATCAGTAATTGAAGGATCAGCTCCATTTTCGAGCAGAAACTTGATGCATTCAGCATCTGCTCTTCCATCCCTGCACTCCATCAGCGCTGTGCGGCCATTAGAATCACGCTCGTTAATGCGGGCACCATGCTCTAGCATTATCCTGAGCATATTGCGGCTCGCTACCCCAGCCAGGCATATCCAGAAAGTCGAGGATTTTCCATGATAGCTGCACGTTTCATTGATATTGAGTCCTGCTTCAAGAAAGGCTTTTAACAGGTCTTCGGTTACGACGGGCGCCAGAGTGAACACAGTATTTCCCTGCTCGTCATTTTGGCTCGAATCAAACCTGACTGCCAGATACCGAAACGCCAGGTTGCCAAAGTCGTCGCGGGCCTTAACATCGGCGCCGTGCCTGATAAGTTCGCCAATTCTGGCAAACAGCGTGTGGTTAACCGAGGTGTAGCAGGCATCCAGCAAACATTCGCTGAGCTCCGGTACCGACATTGTTAAATAAAAAGGCTCTTCGCCATAACTTTCGATGTATCTTGTCAACTCCTGCTGAGCCTTCTGCCATATAGCCATCAGCTCTTTTTTCGGGGTTCCCTTCGGCCGATCAAGAATATTCTGAAATACCCTTCTGATCTCCGAAAGTGGGCATTCGATACCATGGTCTTTCAATATCCTCTCACAGGCGGCGCGTCTCTGATCCTCATTGTTAACCAGGATCTGCCGGAAAGCTTTGTGTTCCTGAACTTTCATCCTAGCACTCCTGTTACAGGTGTATTTTGCTACAAAATATTATATCATAAGGCTTGCGAAAAACTGTCGGGCACATCCATTAAATATCTTGTATGAGGGCTTTGTTGAAAAGGGACCAATTACCATGACTGATGAATCTATTTTAGTGTGGCAACATGGTGGCAAGGTGATTTTGCGCCAGACGCTGGTGGAAGATAATTGTTCCCACCATTAATTGTCCAGGGCATCTTGACTTTGTTGTGAGACTGGCATATTGACATCTTGTTGCCCGCACAAACCGGGCAGCTATTTTTATATTCTTAAAGCGGGTGCAATTTATGAAATTCGGTAAATTACTTTCAATTGCTTTTTTGTCGATGATTTTCGCCGTCACGCTTTTTGCCGATTCAGCAACCAGGCCGAAAACTGACGTCGAGAAAAGCTTTTTCAACGGAGTTATTCAGGCTTGTCAGAGCGCAGTAGCCGGTATAAAAACCACCTGGGAAGAAGAAACCCGGTCTGGCGACAAAAACGATGATCGTATTACCGAAGACAGCGAAAAATACCCGCTCGTACATTATTTCAACGTCAGCTGGGCTGATAACAAGCGCATTCAGGAAGCCAAAATGAAAGCCGATAAAGAGCTCGAAGCTATAGCACCTAAAATGCAGCAAAGTGTTGCCGGCACTGACACCAAGGCATTCGAAGAATTGGCCGCCAAGCTCGGTAAAGCAGCCGAAGCCGGTGACATGGCAGAAGTTGAGCGCCTGCAGAAAGAGGCTGAAGTAATGGCGAAGCAGATGGAAGAAGGCTATAAGCCATTGAATCAGGAAATAGACAGCATAGTAGAAAAAAATCAGCCGCATGATGCCGAGCTTAAAGTACGCATCGCCATAAATAAATTCTACGAAAGCTTCACTAAAGAGCCGCAGACCGGCAAACTTAACAATGGGACATTCTTTTACCGAGTAGAAGACAGCAGAAACAACAGCGGAACCTGGATCGAAGGCACTACTTTTGTGTTTCTCGGCAACGAATGGAAAGCCGGAATAGATAACGAAATTTCGATCATGCAGCACCCCGAGCATACAGACAAGCCATCGGCAAGTGTAAGATCAATTATCGTAGAAGTTCAGGCCGACGGCAAAAGAGCTCTAGACGCACTCAACAGCATGGACCTCAACGCTCTCAAGAGTCTAATAAAATAATCTGTAATAAATAGCAGTATCACGCAACCAGCGACCTGGCTCACCCGAACCCGCACTTCTGTTAAATCGTAAATTCATGTTTGGCGACTATTTTAATCAAATTTTCTCGAATCCAATGTCTGCCAAATAGTCATAAGTTTCATTGTAAAATTCTGGATTTCTGGTGCGGTCCTGGGCATCTCCAGGTGGAATGACAATTACCATGCCTTGTCTTGCTCTTGTCAAAAGAACTCTGTAGGCATTTTTTTGATAGTTTTGTCTTTCTTTCTTCAGTATGCGCAGCCACTTACTGCCTCGGAAAGACCAGTTTTGCCATTCGCCCTTGGAAAATCTAAAGTCTGCGTCCCATGTGACACAGACCCAGTCAAGCTCAAGTCCCTGTGTTTGAAATTCTGTGGCCACATCTTCAAGATAAAATGATGAGCGTACATCTTCTTTTCCATCTAAGAACCAGTGAACTGGATTTATTGGCGTTCTTACATCTATCGCATGCGGTTTTAATCGCTCAGCTTGAGATGATACGACTATTCCATATCGTTCGGTCCCTCTGGACTTAGAACGTAGCCATTGTTTTGCTTTGTCGAGATCTCTAGTAATGACGATTTGGAATCTGTTACAAATCCTTTTATAGATCTCCCTGCTTTCTGGGTGAACATCAAGAATTTGCTTGACCAAAAGAGAGACTTCTTCCGCGCGAAAAGAACGCATGGACACTGCAAGGTGTAGTTCGTTATTAAAATGCACATTATTCCTGGTTTTTATGTATTCCAACACTCTACCAGCGCCATATTCACTGTCAAATAGTTGCGAAGAAATATGCAAATGCCAGTGGGGAAATGAACGGTTTAAAGCGTCTACCCACTCAGAAATACCTGCTTCACCTGTATTTATTTCTTGGCCCCCGCCGACAAGACATACAATTACAGCCCAGTCGTGGTGGCGATCTAGGCATGAAATTAAGAATTCCGGTTCAGACAAGCTAAACCCAGGTTTGTTCTTTTTCATCTGCATGAAGTTAGCAGTCTGGTTTAAATCCCATGCTCTCTGGGCCTCATCAAATAATGCAACGTGCTCTACTGGCGGTTGTTTTTCATTTGAAAGACAATCATCGCGGAAGTGGTGTATATTTTGGATAAACACCTTCACTTCACTCATTACTTCACCCTTTTTTAGGGATTTTCCGGCTTTCTTTTCTCGTTTTAGCCTATCTCTCGTGAGTGCCTCACGTAATATGGCTACCAAAGGACCGTTTCCAGAAAGAAACACGCTGTACAATTCGCTTTGCTTGTCTATATGTTTTGTCGCAATGTTTAAACCTACCAACGTTTTGCCAGCGCCCGGCACACCAGTAACAAAGCAAATCACTTTGTGTGAATTAGTTCTTGCCGAACCAATTATTGATGAGATGTAATCAGACGTAATCGTTAAATTCTTGGCGCTAGCATCATTTCTAGAAATGTTTTCGACGGAGTGTCCATTGTATAGTGCCATGGCAGCTTCAATAATGGTTGGGCTAGGACAATATCGGCCTTGCTCCCACTTTGAATAATCTATATGCTCTCCTGATGCTAAGACTAATACTCCTTCAATGGCACTTTCTAAGCTTTCTGCGTTACAAAATACTGGAAAGAAAATGCCGTCATTGTAAGCACTCTGTGAAATGGTTGTGTGGCTATTAGTTTTCGCGTTTGTAGCTATTAAAATTGGAGCAATGGCCTTAGTTTGACTAGTTTCGTGAAAATTTTTCAGGTCTAGGGCATAGTCGACCACCTGATCAATCGCGTAAGCAGGATATGAATTTTCCCCAACCTTGAATTCCAAAATAAAAATAACAGGCCCGATAATGGCTAAGACGTCAATTCTTTGGCCTACACGAGGGATTGTAAATTCAAAATATAATTGCCCGTCAAACCTTTCTAATGATTTTTTCAGTAACTGAATCTCTGTTAACCAGGCATTTCTCTGGTTTAGCTCGAGAGAGAATTGGTTGAACTGAGATAACTGACCAAGAATTTCTTCTTGAGTTGCCTTCTTAAAGTTTACAATCGAATCTGAATAGAACCACCGTTTCACGAGATCATTTCTTTCTATAATGTATTTCTGAAAGCATAAAATAGCTCAGACAATAATACTCTACCACTTTTCGTGTTTTTTTGTGTTCATAGCGGCCAAGGATTTATAATACGGCTTCCAACACCGCTCGTTAGGAGATTCTTTTGCGAGTTTTAGTAGTTCGATTTTGTTAATTCCGCTATCCGGCGGATCATCGCAAAGCTCAAGCTTTATGATTTCATGCCAGTCATGGTCGTCTTCGTTAGAATTCTCAAAGCTTAGGCGAGGGATGTATAGCTCTTCGGGAACGAAAAATTGGCCATCTATCAAAAACGGCTCTAGTTCAGAAAAATTCAGTTCTCCCGCAATCACAATCTCATTAAACAGTTTGTAATTGCTTGCATCGCGATATTGATATGATATTCTTGTGTTCATGATTCCTTTGCTGCTCTTTTGTCTTCATAATATCCTGGTGGAACGAAAAAAACAGCATGTTAAACAGAAACTTTGAAATCAAGAATTGAATATCTAAAAACCCCATGAATAAAGATTTTTTCATACAATATGTTGATCACCGCGACGCAAAGACGGCGGCGCGGTTGCATGCTGTTCAGATGGCGGCGTATCGTCAGGAAGCTGATTTGCTGGGAGTGAAGCATTTTCCGCCGCTTGAGGTCTCGGTACAGGAAATTCAGGAGCTGCCTGAGAAATTTCTGGCGGCCCTTGAAGGTGAAGAAATTATCGGCGCGACCAGCGTTTGCCCGGATGATGAAACTGACGGCCAGAACATTGCATCGCTGGTTGTTGCTCCGGCCAGACAACGCGAAGGGATTGCCGGCAGACTCATGACTGCTTTGCTTGTCGAATACGGCAATGGTCTGATGACTGTGCAGACTGCGGCGAAAAATTCGCCGGCACTGGCGCTCTATGCAAAATTCGGGTTTGTCGAATTTAAGCGCTGGTGCGTCGGCGAAGAAGCTCTTGAACTGGTTAAATTGCTGCGGAATGCAGATGACAGAGAATAAGTCGGCTCTGCACCTGGTAATCTGAACAACAGGGCAGGGGATTACCGCCGGTAAAGACTGGCAACATTGGTCAGTAGTTTGAGGCCGGTTATGCCGTAAATCTTGTAGAACAGGCCTCTGGCTTCCTGAATCGACTCGACCCGTGGGAACAGAATTACCGCTCTGCCGTCACGCAGTCGCATAAAAACCTCGCAGGCCTGGTTTTCGTCTTCGTCGTAGCTGGCGGCAGCTGGCATCATGTCTGTCATTTTGAGAGTTTTGATTTCGATCCCGGCAACGTCAGACAGATGAAAAACCTGAGTTTGGCACGAACCCAACCAGATAGATTTATTCTCGACCGTAATCATCTGGTCGAACGAGTCGTAGCGAACCTGCCGCCAGGCATCGCGCACATAATCGTAGATAACTTTGGCCGCGTAAATTCTGATGCCGTTCAACACCAAGCTGAAGACCAGCATGAACGTCTCGTAAGGATCGCTGCACATCGCGTTAATGCTGAGAGCTGTCGTGTAGATGATCGGTATCAGAAAAGTCATGGCCAGAACTGCTCCCAGATAAAACGACAGCCCGCGCGCGAAAAATATGGTGAAGCTTTGGTCACGCGCTTCTTTGAGCTCGAAAGGATGCTGCCAGACACTTGCTTGCAGCCGGCGTTCCGTCAGATACTCTTTGACCTTGAAAGGCCTGATTGGGTTGAACTGATTATTCATGTTTTTCTAAACCGCAAAAGCCTTGCCAAAAACAACTGACTACAGGCGCTTCTGCGCACACGCGCTGCCAAAGCCGATACTCGTCCTGGTGGCGGGTTGGAAAATGCTGGTTTGACCTGAGTGGTGCGACAAAGTTGTCGACAATCTGCTGTTTGCGTCGCCCTTGTCAGTGCATGAAGTCGTTACTTTAAAAAATTGGGAACCAGCATGCAGATTGTGACTAATTGCGTTGACAGGCTGATAAAGTAAATCACGGAAAATATTGAAGCGAGAGCCACCATGGTAGCCTGTGCGGCCTTTTCGTTTTGTCTGTTTATGACCATATAAAGCAATTGAAGAATGAGACCAATCGCTGGAATCAGCACAAACCACCAGTTAAAGCAATAATAGAAGATATCAGAAAAGAAACCGGCTGTTTTTACGACTACATTAGTGCTGTAGGCCTGTGCCGCGTCGGCAGGCAGCTTTTCCATCATTTCCCTTATAATCGGGCAGGCAAACATGTGTAGAGATCCGGCTGCCCAGATGATGAATATATGAGGTAATGCGACGAATATGGCCAGCATAATATGTATGTCTCCTTAAAACTTTCTTCTGCTTTCAAAGCATTCTGGCACGAAAGAATGCGGCTGACAATCAAAAAACAGCAAAAACACTATTGCAGAATAATTGTTTGTGTTAACCTCAGGAAGTTGCGGTGGATCCATATCTGCCAGCGTTATCCTGGAGGAAATATGAAAAGATTGATTACTGCCTTATCCGTGTTTCTGCTGATTTCAAGTGTTGTTGCTGCATCAGACTGGCAGCAGAATCTGCAGAAGTTGGTAAAAAAGGGTTTTGAAAATGTCGCATCAGCTACCGCTGCCGACATGGCTTTTGATATGTCGGAGATAGAAAAAACAGCGGCTGAAGCGCCGTCATGGCAGGATTTGAGTAATCAGCTTCAGAATAGAGAATATACCCAGCCCGAAAACCGTGGAAAACTTGAGCTTCACAATTTTGCCGGCAAAGATGGCAAAGTTCGTCCATGGGTTTTGTATGTTCCTGAAACTTACTGGCACAAGCGGCCGACTCCTGCGTTGATAGTTCTGCATGGTGGCGTTTCCAGAGCGGAACTTTCTGATGATCCGGTAGAATGGGCAAGCGGCTCAGCATTTCTCACGCTGGCCAGGCAGAACGGCTGGTTCGCTGTTTTTCCCTTTGGTCAGGATGGTGCGACCTGGTGGGACGACGTCGGCATGAGCAATATCCGGAGTCAGCTGCAACTGGTTAAGGAAACCTTTAATATTGATGATGACAGAGTCTATCTTGCCGGGTTTTCTGATGGTGCTTCAGGCGGCTTTTTGCACGCAATGGTTGCTCCTGACGACTTCGCGGCCATAGTAGCTCTTAACGGCCACATGGGCGTCGGCAGTCTGGATGGCAAGCTACCGACTTACGCGCCAAACATGACTAATACGCCGATTTATGCAGTAACTACTGACAAGGATGGCCTTTATCCTACTGCTATTATGAATAGCGTTATTAAGATGGCGCAAACTGCTGGTGCCAGCATCTTTTATCGCCAGCTGGCGGGAACTCACAGCTTCGATTATGCCGATACAGAGCTACCGCTTATTGAACGTTTTCTCGATTGTCACCCGCGCGAGATCATGCCGACAAAAATCTTCTGGGAAACCGGCGATACACGCTTTGGCCGCTGTCGATGGCTTCAGGTAACAAAGGTGTTGCCCATCGAGCCGGCAGAATGGCACATAGACCATAATCTTGCCATGATGTCTGATCGAATAACCGTCGGGTTCATGCCGGAAACAGCAAGTGCCGGCGTAAAAGTCGGCAAAGTTATCGAAGAAACCTATGCACAGAAGATTGGCCTGCAGACCGGTGATATCATCGTAAAGGCTAATAACGTTGTTGTTAAAGATTCAGACGATTTAGACACTGCTAAAGCTGGCGTGAAACGCGGAGATCAGTTTGATATAACAGTAATACGCGATGAAAAAGCTGTCGAGTTAAAAGGAACGCTGCCAGATCCTGAGCTTTTCTATATATTCAAGCGTGAAGTTCCTTCTGCTGCAGTAATAGCCAGCTTAAGCGGCAACAACATCACCATCAAAGGCTCCCGACTGGGTCGTTTCAACATCCTGATTACCGCCGGGCAGTTTAATCTGGCTGAAAAACTGGTGATAACCTGCGACGGCAACACAGTATACAATGATTTCATCAAGCCTGATAAAGAGTTCATGCTTGAGAATTATCTCGCCAACCGCGACCGTAAATTGTTGCCAATCGCAAAAATAGCCGTAGACCTCGGCGCAAAATAATCTGCTAAAGCAAAATGGCACAGATTCTCTCTAAAAAGTGCTAAACCATGAAAATCTTCCTGTCTGTTCTTTTTATATTCCTTCAGTATGTCGGATATTCGCGCTGGCAGGAAGCTGACTGGAAATCATATAACAGCGGAAAGGCTGTTGTTGATGCTACTCCCTACACATGCATGCTGGCGACTGTCGTGAGCATTTTATACCTGGTCATGTTTATGGGGCTGAATTTCATTCATTTTACTGATGAGCTTAACAGCGATTTATCTCTTTTCATGGCGATGCTCATTGGAGCTATACTGTTTGAACTGTCATTGGTGATTCCTCTTATGGTGAATTACACTTATGTATCCGTTCTGCTTAAGCACGGACAGATAAATGACCGCCGTTTCTCCAGCCTCATTCCACTTCTTGCACTGATTGTTATTATCGCTACCGGAACAGCGCTGCTTAAATACAACTGGTCATGGGTTCGACAGGATAGAATTGTCAGAGTTACTGAACGCGCAAAAAGAAAGGCCGCAGAAATAAATACATCGTTACCGGCAGAGCAGCCGTTGGAGAGTATTGGCAGATAAAATTCTGGCAAACTTATTGATGGCAGGCAACGCCGAAGCTGTTAGCTGCCCTTTTCGGATGTGACATCTGGCAGCAACAGGGTGACTGTTGTTCCATTCCCTTGAATACTGGACACCTCAAGAGTACCGCCCATCTTTTTTATAATTCGGTTGGAGATGGCCAGCCCCAGTCCAAGGCCGCCGAAACGTCGAGTCAGCCCGGCACTGGCCTGGTAAAAAGGTTCAAATATTTTTTTCTTCTCATGTTTTGAAATACCAATTCCGGTATCGCTGATCTGAAGTTTTATCTTTCCTTCAAGATCTTGAATATGGACTGTCACTTTGCCTTTCTGGGTAAACTTAAAAGCGTTTCCGAGCAGACACGTAAGAACCTGAGCGAAAATATGCGGATCAGTATGGCCCCAGACCGGTCCTTCCAGACCATGCAGCTCAAAAACCAGCCCTTTTTGCGCTGCCAGAGAGTTGCCATAGGCGCGGACAAAATCAAGCTCCTCTGTGAAGTTGACCCGTCGCAGATTGAAGGAAAATTGACCCGCGTCAATGCTGGCAAAATAGAGTATGCCATCGACAAGATTCTGGAGATGAGAAGTGCTTTCAACAATTCTACTGCCAAAATCAACAATACTGTCAGGTGTGAGCGACGAACCCATTTTCGCAAGAAGTTCGCCGTAGCCGAGTAATGTCACCATTGGGGTTTTTAGTTCATGGCTGACCATAATCAAAAACTGCGTTTTGGAAAGGTTTGCAGTTTCAGCAGCTTCTTTGGCTACGCCCAGGCTTTTTTCGTTTGCTTCAAGCATCTTCCGATTGCGCACTTCATCCGTAACATTCCGCATTGTAAAAAGAAACTCGTGAGTGGCACGGTTTATCTGCGAATGGAGTGATGCAAGTCGACATGAAAGCAGTGTTCTGCAGCCATTGTCATTTTGATAGAATAGATTCATATTCTGGTTAAGGATAGAGGCTTTCAGTAGTGCTTCCCAATCCATTCCCAGATCAGTTGAGTCATTTCCTTCGTCCGTCATCTGGCGAAATCCAATGCTCGAAAACGGCATGCCAACAAGCTGCTCCTGATCTAAGGCGACAACACGCGCGGCTGAATTGTTTGCCGTAGTGATAATGCCGTGAGAATCAATTATCAGCAATCCTTCTGCCAGCGATTCGGTAGCAGCTCGACAGCGTTCTTCACTTTCGATCAAAGCTTCGTCGCGTCGGCGTAATTCACCTACGGGATGAGTTATAAGCACATATCCTTGCAAGACTCCATTGTGGTTGGAGCAGGGACACAAGATGCCCTGCAGAAATAAATCGACACTCGGCGCCCCAGGAACTTTAAGTCCCGGATTTACCCATTTGCCTGGCATTTCAACGGTTTCGCCGCGCTGAACTCTCTCCAGAAAAAATTGGAACCCGGGAATAAAACTTCCCAGATCCTTAAAATGATTGAATCCTGGAGGCGGGTAACTAAGAAAGGTTCTTCTGAATGCGGCGTTTCCCCACGAAAACTGACCATCCAGTGCGATCAGTGCAATCGGTAGTGGTATGGCGCGCGCGATATAACCCCATGCGTCAGGCACCCATTCTGGGATCGGGCCAGAGCCATGTCTTTCGGGATGCAAAAATTCATCAGAAGAAGATTGTGGGTTCTCGCCGGGAAGAGGTTCCTGACATGGTCCGCCAACCAACATCCAGACCTTTTTACGGCCGTATCGGCAAGGGGACCAGTTAATGGACACAGGAAGTTTGCCGCCCGTAATGGCCAGAAGGTAAAATGTTCTTTTGCCATTATCCGGAGTTCCGCTGCGAAACAGTTTTTCGGCATCTTTGCCTTTTCCAAGGGGTTCCAGGAATTCCTGCCACGGGCGTCCGATAACTGAGGGTGCCTTTGAGCCCAGGCAGACAAGTATTGAGCGACTGGCGGCAACGATCAATCCATTGCGGTCTATTGCCAGCACGAAATCCATGGTGTTGGCTAGAAGCTGGTCAAGAATCCCACTATTAGTTGAGCTGGCAGCACTTTTCCCCGGAAAATTTGTCATACAAAATCGCCTCACACGTTTATTTTTTAATGTGACATGATTATATATGAACCTGAGATTCTGATCAAGCAGTCACAATATCACTGTCGGCAAAGAACTGCTATTGCCAATTCCATTTGTCAGCTATTTGCACAAACCCAGTTTTTCTGTCATTTATTTGCTGCCTCGTCTTTGTGCGAGCAGAGCATTTTTGGTTGTGGCGGGGAGTTTTTCTGTGCTGGCCTGCCAGGCCGCGGGAGAGATTACACTTATGTTCTTGCTGATAAAGGTCAGCGTTTTATCCTGGAAACGGTTGTAAAGCTCGCGTAATGTCCAGCCTAAGCCCTTTTGGACATAGTAGTCATTATCATTCAGCAGTGCTTCAACCAGCTTGATCATTACTTCGAAGGTTTGGGTCTTTTTGCGTGCTCGCGAGTAGTAAAGGAGGCTCACAACAGACTGGCGCCGTTTCCATGGGTTGTCTGAGCGGTTCCAGCTTTGCAGAACAGGCAGGACAATATCGGGAGTTTCTTCGAGAGCACGGGCGTAGATAGAAGAAAGACCATCGCTGTGAGCCCAGTTGTCGCAGCGGTCGACCCAGCCCGAAATGGTTCTGAAATGCTCTTCAGGAAGTGACTTCTTTTCATAAAAATATATAGACTGACTCATTTGTTCGAAGAATCTGGCATTAAACCAGATATGGTCAAAAGCCTGCAGAACATTGTCGGCCGGCAATTTCAAAAAACTGTAGCCATTTTTCAGTGCAGCTCTTGATTGTGGTACCGACAATCCGAGCGTCGGAGTTGGAGAGTTGTAATGATTGCCTGGCTTAAGATTTGGATACGCTGCCAGACGATTGCAGACTTCATCGAGAAATTTTTCATATTCAATTTTGCCGTTCACATTAGACCTCCATCCTGTTCTAATTTAACAGTTTTACAACTGTCGACCCATGCTATCGAACGTTATTCCGGGGCGAGCTGAGACAGATCTTCTTTGAAGTTCTCGACCGTCCATTCACCTTCGATTTTTACAGTTGTACTGTATCTACTGGACTCAGAAGTTCTATTCTCTCTATAACGAGCCAGACACGAGAAGCCGCGGCGGCGCGGCGGTGAGTCACGGTCCTGCCAGCAGCCAACTGATGTTATATCAAGTTCACTTTTACCGCGAGTTTTGACCTGAACTTCGCACCAGCCGACAGCGTTGCCGAATGTACGCTCAGCCGTTCTAAAGTTCCATTCTACGCCGCGTTTGGCGATAATTTCAGAGATGCGCAACGGTTTAATTATTGCCAGAGCTTCATTGATTCCCATCTGGGTCAAATGCTGATGCTGGAATCTGCCAACAGTTCTTACGGTATCGGCGCCTCGCGATCTTGACAGGAAGAGCAGGGTGGTTCCCATTATCATGGCAACGAAAATGAAGCCGAGAACAAGCGGAATTGCGAGGCCTTTGCGACCTGTCATAAAAGTTTTATTCATGGCAGGTTCCATACGTGCACCGCTGTCAAAACTGACACCGGCCCGCCGGTTATGGATATCTCTACCAGCCCGCGCGAAAACCGTGAAAAGCTGAGATTACTGACATTGGTCATCAAAACGCGCTTATTGTCATTCAAATATTCTGTTCGTGTGACCTTGCCGTCGTCAGAAAACTCGTAACCGATC
>Ga0180007_10004562_pt1 | contig 14600 bp, 11 predicted proteins | sample MM_PC_MetaG_FD_121122 | JGI IMG/M metagenome (GOLD analysis project Ga0180007, IMG submission 121122) | Groundwater microbial communities from the Aspo Hard Rock Laboratory (HRL) deep subsurface site, Sweden - MM_PC_MetaG | ecosystem: Environmental > Aquatic > Deep subsurface > Groundwater... | reverse complement strand
CGTTCAGTATCAGCGTCATCGCTGCCGTTAATGTCGTCTTCCCATGATCTACGTGTCCGATCGTACCTACATTCACATGGGGCTTCGTACGCTTAAATTGTTCCTTCGCCATGGGCTCTCCTTAGTTTTGTAAAAATTCAGGGATAAAACCGCGGGTTTTTTCCACAATTTCCAGCTGAAGTTTTTTATCACACACTTCATAACTGGAAAATTGAATGGAAAAAACGGCTCTTCCCTGGCTTAAAGATCTTAAATCAGTTGCATATCCGAATAATTCCTTCAATGGAATCATTCCATCAACAATATTAATATCGAGACGTTTATCCATACTTGTAATATTTGTTCGCCGGGAATTTAGGTCGCTGATGACATCACCGAGATAGGCGTCCGGCACCGAAACTTCAATAGACATAATCGGTTCAAGTATGGCTGGTTTGGCTTTGTATAATGCGTTTTCGAGTGCTAATGCAGCAGCAATTTCATACGCCAACTCGGTGCTGTCGTTTTCCCGGTATTCGCCATCGGTCAAAGTGATTCTGATTTTATGCAACGGATAACCGGCTATAATACCGCTCTTTACACTATTCTGTATTCCTCTTTCAATAGCAGGAAAAAATTCTTTCGGGACGACGGTCTTTGAAATTTCGTTCTGAATAATAACACCGTGATCCGCTGTATCATCATGGGCAATAGTTAATTTCAATGCCGCAAACTGAGTCCTGTTACCGGTCTGCCGGTCAAAAATACCTTCGCCTTCCGCTTCAAGTTCAACGGATTCGCGATACGAAACCTGAGGTTTACCAACGTGTGCCTTGATATTGTATTCTCTAAAAAGACGATCAACAAGAATTTCTAAATGTAATTCACCCATTCCCGATATTATGATCTGGCCGGTTTCTTCATCTTCGGTAATTTTAAATGTCGGATCTTCGTAAGACAATTTCTCCAGAGCCAATCTTAAATTTTCGGAATCTGCTTTACTCCTTGGCTCAATTGTAATCGAGATGACGGGTTCCGGAAAATCCATGGATTCAAGAATAATTGGATTTTTCGAATCACAGAGCGTATGCCCGGTAAAACTATGTTTCAATCCTACTAACGCGCCAATTTCACCGCTTGATAATTCATCACGATCTTCACGCTTGTTGGCATGCATCAACAAAAGACGATGAACGCGTTCTTTTTTGTCCACCGTAGAATTGTATATCATCGTTCCTTTTTTGATCGAACCGGAATATACCCGTACAAAACTCAGACGGCCGACATGAACATCGGACATAATCTTAAAAATTAACGCTGAAGTCGCTTCATCAGGATCGGCCCTCCGTTCAACAACAGTACCTTTCAGGTTCACACCGTGGACAGGTGGAATATCAAAAGGCGACGGCAGGAAGTTAATAACCGCATTAAGCAGAGGCTGTACACCTTTGTTTTTAAAAGCCGAACCGCAGCAAACCGGTACAATTTTGTTTTGCAGCGTCCCGGCCCGTAAGGCCTTCAGTATCTCTTCGGGTTCAATGACGTCACCGTTCAGGTATTTCGCAAAAAGAACGTCATCGTAATTAGCCGCTTCTTCCAGCATTTTATCCCGATACTTCTGAGCGACCTTTTTCAAATCGTCAGGAACGTCGCTCAGAAAATATTTAGCACCCAATGCACTGTTATCATAGATAACACTTTTAAATTGAATCAGATCAATAATCCCGGTAAACATTTCACCGGAACCGATTGGCAGTGATACGGCAACGGGATTAGCTTTTAACCGATTTCGTACCATATCCAGAACATTATAAAAATCCGCACCGGCTCTATCCATTTTATTTACGAATGCGATGCGGGGAATGTGGTATTTGTCCGCCTGATGCCAGACGGTTTCACTCTGGGGTTCAACACCTCCAACACCACAGAATATAGCAATCGCTCCATCCAAAACCCGAAGGGAGCGTTCAACTTCAGCGGTAAAATCAACATGACCGGGAGTGTCAATAATATTGATTCGATAATTGTCCCAGTAACATGTTGTCGCCGCCGATGTAATGGTGATTCCACGTTCCTTTTCCTGGTCCATCCAGTCCATCGTGGCGGAACCTTCGTGAACTTCACCCATTTTGTGCAATCTTCCCGTATAAAAAAGAATCCGTTCGGTCGTAGTGGTCTTACCGGCATCTATGTGTGCCATAATCCCAATATTTCGAACATTATGTGAAACTTCTTTTACCACGGATTTCCTTTTTATCTAAAATGTGCAAATGCTTTATTCGCTTCGGCCATGCGGTGGGTATCATCTCTTTTTTTAATTGAAGCACCTTCACCGTCAGCCGCAGCCATCATTTCGGCCGCTAGTTTTTCTGCCATAGACTTGCCAGGGCGGGCTTTTGCGAAGTTAATAATCCAACGTGACGCCAGGGCAAACTTACGTTTCGGTTTTACCTCGATTGGAACCTGATAGGTAGCGCCACCAATTCTTCGTGATTTTACTTCCATAATGGGAGCAACGTTATTCATTGCTTTACGAAATACATCCAGGCCTTTGGCTTTACGTTTTTCCTGAATGAGATCCATAGCATCGTAAAATATTTTTTCAGCAACCGAACGTTTACCTTCCCGTAACACATAACTGATAAATCTGGTTACATCAGTATCACCATATTTTGGATCGGGTATAATTTCACGAGCAACTATTTTTTTTCTGCGTGCCATTAAGATAACTCCCTGCTATGACGGTCGTTTAGTTCCGTATCTGGATCGACTGTTTTTTCTGTCATTTACTCCGCTCGTATCAAGAGTTCCACGGATAATATGATACCGAACACCGGGTAAATCTTTGACACGTCCACCTTCAACAAGTACGAGTGAATGTTCCTGAAGGTTATGTCCTTCACCCGGGATATAAGCATTCACTTCCTTACCGTTTACGAGGCGAACACGAGCAACTTTCCGCAGTGCTGAATTCGGTTTTTTCGGTGTGGTCGTATATACACGGGTACACACACCCCTTTTCTGGGGACATCCACGCAAAGCGGGTGCTTTCTCTTTTTTGCTTACAGTCTTTCTACCTTTACGTACTAACTGGTTGATCGTTGGCATATTTTCTCCATTATATAAAAAGCCTGTAAAAGTACTATTTCTTTATTTTTTAAGCAATACATTTTATCTCTATTTTCCTATTTTTGTAATGCCGCAAGCTCATTTTCTTTTGAACGCTCTCTTTCGCGGATTGAATCCCATTCTTCGATCTCCTGATCAGGTTCGGAAACAAGGATATCATTGTACTTGCGAAGTCCGGTTCCGGCGGGAATCAAATGCCCCATCAGAATGTTTTCTTTCAGACCACGTAAATAGTCCACTTTTCCGGCTACCGAAGCATCGGTCAGAACCCGTGTTGTTTCCTGAAATGAGGCTGCTGATAAAAAGGACTCGGTATTAAGTGAGGCCCGTGTAATTCCCAGCAGCATTTCAGTGAACTGAGCCGGTCTGGCCGGACGCGCCTTGGCCGGATTACGACCTTCTTCCTTGAGGAGGCGGTTGAATTTTGCAAATTCTTTCTTGGATACGACATCCTCGATATCCCAGTCAGAATCTCCAACATTCGTAATCACAACGAATTCTTTGATGCGCTCATTTTCCTCAATCAGTTCGTGACGGCTTACTCGGTCTTTCTCAAGCAGACCGGTATCACCGGAATCTTCAATCCGGACTTTCTGCATCATCTGCCGTACAATCACTTCAATGTGTTTATCATTGATACGAACACCCTGTAGGCGGTACACTTCCTGAATTTCATTTACCAGGTATTCCTGTACTTTTCGCGGATCCTGAACGGCAAGAATATCCTGCGGTGCTACGGGACCTTCGCATAAACGGTCACCGGCTTTTACTTCATCACCTTGATTAACCAACACATAACGACCATAAGGCATTTTATATTTTTTCGGTGGGCCATCAGGACTGGTCACGATGATTTCCCGAATACCTTTTTCAGTTTTACCAAAACTGATTTTTCCATCAATTTCCGTAATCACAGCCGGATCATCCGGTTTGCGGGCTTCAAATAATTCAGCTACACGAGGCAAACCACCGGTGATATCACTGGTTTTTCCCAGCTCTTTTGGTATTTTTGCGATCACATCGCCAGCAACCACCTTATCACCGGCTTTGACCACTAGCATTGCACGAACTGGCAGCACGAATCCGGGATTAACAACTTCCTGTCCGTCTTCCATGCTGACAATATCAACCCGGGGCTGAATTGCACGATCTTTGGCCTCAATAACCATCGTCGATTTATGGCCGGATTCGTCGGCTTCAATTCTGTAACTGATATCTTCAATCAGATCAACATACCGGACATTTCCATCATACAGTGTCAAAATCTGATCCATATAAATATCCCAACGGAAAAGGGTCTGACCAATCGTAACCTTGTCGTTTTCATTGACCAGCACATGGGCACCATAGGGAATATTGTATGTCGAAGTTACCCGATTATTATCATCAATGAGGCTCAGCATGGCGTTGCGGGAAAGAACTACATTGTATTTATCTTTTTTATAATCAATAAACCGATAATTCTCAGAGAATACAACATGACCTTTACTCTTGGCAACTGTCTCGGACTCCTCAACAATACGGGCAGCGGTACCACCAAAGTGGAACGTCCGCAGGGTCAGCTGGGTACCCGGCTCTCCAATGGACTGAGCCGCCATAATTCCAACCGCCTCACCAATATTGATAAGTTTTCCGGTCGCAAGATTTCGGCCATAACATTTACTGCAAACACCGCGATGGGATTCACAGGTCAGTACTGACCGAATCCGAATCCGTTCAATACCGGATCGCTGTATTTGCATCGCCTTCTTCTCGGTGATTTCCTGGCTGGCTTCAACATAAATCTCGTTATCGTCTTCAGGATTATATATATCTTCCTGCGCCACACGACCGACAATGCGATCCGCCAGGTTTTCAATGATGTTTTCTTCTTTTTTCAAAGCGGAAATATCAATGCCATTAATCGTACCGCAATCCTCTACGGATATTACAACATCCTGAGCAACATCAACCAGACGGCGGGTCAAATAGCCGGCATCGGCCGTTTTCAGAGCCGTATCTGCCAGACCTTTACGGGCACCGTGCGTTGAAATAAAGTATTCCACAACCGTCAAACCCTCTTTAAAGTTTGAGGTAATCGGTGTCTCAATAATCTCACCAACCTGGCCGGTCATAGCTTTCTGTGGCTTTGCCATTAAACCGCGCATACCAGCCAGCTGTTTGATCTGCTCACTACTACCGCGTGCACCGGAATCCGCCATCATAAAAACCGGATTAAATCCCTGACGGTCTGTGGACATATGATCAATCATAACCTCAGAAAGTTTGTTGGTAGTATGGGTCCAGTTATCAATAACTTTATTATACCGTTCACCTTCTGTCAGGATTCCTTTTTTGAATTTTTTCTGAATATCTTCTACCCGGGCAAAAGATTCCTGAAGAATAGTTTCTTTCTCAGGTGGAATAAGGACATCAGAAATGGAAATAGAGACACCCGATTGCGTGGCATATTTGAAGCCAAGATTTTTCAGATTATCCAGAAATTTTACCGTTTCAAAATTACCGGCTTCCTGGAAGGACATTCCGACAATTCTTTCCACAGTTTTTTTGCTGATCAGTTCATTAATGTAGCCGATTCCTTTTGGCAGAATACTATTGAATAGCGCACGCCCGGTGGTAGTATCAATGAGCTTGCCGTCCACCCGAATTTTTACTTTGGCGTGCAGGTCGACCTGATCATTTTCATACGCTGTAATTGCTTCGTATATCGAAGAGAAAATTAGTCCTTCGCCTTTGACACCCTCTTTTTGACGGGTTATATAATAAACACCCAAAACCATATCCTGGGATGGAATGGCAATCGGATGACCATGGGCCGGATGCAAAATATTATGACTGGACAACGCCAGAATCCGGCATTCCATCTGTGCTTCAAAGGATAACGGTACGTGGACGGCCATCTGGTCACCGTCAAAGTCTGCGTTGAAAGCTGCGCAAACCAGCGGGTGAATCTGAATCGCTTTACCATTAATTAATACCGGTTGAAATGCCTGGATACCGAGACGGTGAAGTGTCGGTGCACGGTTCAACAGCACCGGATGATCCTTGACCACGTATTCCAGCACTTTATAGACTTCTGCATCCTTCCGGTCTACCATGGACTTTGCAGATTTTGGAGTTTTTGCCAGCCGGCGCCGGATCAACTGATGAATAATGTGAGGTTTAAATAGCTCGATTGCCATCTCTTTCGGAAGACCGCACTGATTTAGCTGTAACATCGGTCCAACCACAATAACCGATCGTCCACTGTAGTCAACCCGTTTTCCCAACAGGTTTTGACGGAACCGACCCTCTTTGCCTTTCAGCATGTCGCTGAGGCTTTTTAGTGGCCGACGGGTTCCGCTACGGACTTCAGTTCTGCGGCGACTGTTATCAAACAGTGAGTCCACAGCTTCCTGAAGCATGCGTTTTTCATTTCGGAGGATGACATCGGGCGCTTTTATCTCAATCAATTGTTTGAGACGATTGTTTCGGATAATCACGCGTCTGTACAGGTCGTTCAGGTCACTCGCAGCAAAACGTCCGCCTTCGAGCGGTACGAGGGGTCTCAGATCCGGAGGAATGACCGGTAATACTGTGACAACCATCCATTCCGGTTTATTGATCGGTTTTCCCTCACTGGGCAAGAAAGCCTTAACAACTTTTAAACGTTTCAGAATCTCTGTCTTCTGCGTTGCTGATTTTTTTGTTTTCAGCTCTTTTTTTAGCTCCCTGACAAGAATTTCAATATCAACCTTCTGAAGCAGTTGCCGAATAGCCTCGCCGCCAGTCTTTGCGATGAAATAGTTCTGAGCTTCTTCTTCATCAAACAGCTCGGTCTTGGGACCAAACTTTATCATGTTTTCAAAGTACTCTTCTTCAGTAATGACTGACTTGTACGGTAAATCTGAACCACCTTTGTTCAGTACAACATATTTTTCATAATAGACGATTTCTTCGAGATTTTTCGTCCGAATGTCCAGAAGATAATAGAGTTTACTTGGGATCGAGCGCAGAAACCAGATATGAACAACCGGAACAGCCAGGGTAATATGCCCCATCCGTTCCCGGCGTACTTTTTTCCGGGCGACTTCCACGCCACATCGATCACAAATTATCCCTTTATACCGAATCCGCTTGTATTTTCCGCAATGACATTCCCAATCTTTAACCGGACCGAAGATTTTTTCACAAAACAGTCCATCTTTCTCCGGTTTATATGAGCGATAATTGATCGTTTCCGGTTTTAATACTTCGCCGTGGGATCGGGTCAGAATCGCTTCTGGAGAGGAGAGATGAATGGTAATACTCTCAAATTCATGACTTTGACTAAAGGGTTTAGTAAAACTCATCTTTATATTTATACCTCCAGTCCCATTTTCGGGGCTAATTTATATCCATTTCTATGCAAAGGCCCTGTAATTCCTTCAATAATACATTGAAGGATTCCGGTACTCCGAAATCGGAGAAATTTTCACCTTTGACAATAGCATTGTACACTTTGGAACGGCCCTCGACATCGTCTGATTTAATTGTCAGGACTTCCTGTAGTGTGTAAGCTGCGCCGTACGCTTCCAGCGCCCAGACTTCCATCTCACCGAACCGCTGGCCGCCAAATTGTGCTTTTCCGCCCAACGGCTGCTGAGTCACCAACGAGTAAGGTCCGGTCGATCGGGCGTGCATTTTATCTTCCACAAGATGTGAAAGTTTCATCATGTAAATGTACCCAACCGTAACAGAATCATCGAAAGGATCACCGGTCATACCGTCAAAAAGGGTGGTTTTGCCGGTTTCAGGCAGTCCTGCTTTACGCATCTCTTCAGCCACTTCTTCTTTGCTTGCGCCGTTAAAAACCGGTGTTTCATATTTTACACCCAGTGTTTTTCCGGCCCATCCAAGCATCGTTTCATACAACTGACCAAGGTTCATACGGGAAGGCACGCCCAACGGATTCAACACGATATCAACCGGGGTTCCATCTTCCAGAAACGGCATGTCTTCCTGAGGAACTATAATCGAGACGACACCTTTGTTACCATGCCGCCCGGCCATTTTATCACCAACCTGAACTTTGCGTTTATTTGCTACATAGACTTTCGCCAGTTGCAAAACACCGGGTTGAAGATCATCACCGACTTTGATTTTATAGATTTCTTGTTCCAGCTCCTCATCAATTTTCTGAGAAAGAACATTATAGTCCTTATAAATTCTACTGATTTTCTGATTGATATTCTCGTCTTTTACCCAGGGATCTTCAAAGCTGAGGCTATCGAAATCCAAGGTTTCAAACAGCTTTCCCGTGAATTTCGTACCCGCCCGGACAACAGTCGTTGTGCCAAGAATATCTTTTATTGACGTGGATGTCTGAGCATCCAGAAGCTTTACCAAGATTGCATTCCGGCGTTCACGCAGCTGCTGGTGTCTTTGGATACTTTGACTGGTTTCTTCCTCAATATGACGTTTTTCTTCGGCGCGACTGGTTTTTCCTTTGCGCTGGAAAAGTTTTGTATCTACAGCGACGCCTTTAATACCGGAATCAGCACGTTTAGAAGCATCTTTTACATCGCTGGCTTTTTCTCCGAATATCGCCCGTAGCAGTTTCTCTTCCGGAGTCGGATCGGTTTCACCTTTAGGTGTCACCTTGCCGATCAGGATATCATTGGGTACTACTTCGGCTCCGATTCGGATGATGCCGTTGGTGTTCAGATTCTTTGTTGTGTCTTCACTTACGTTAGGAATTTCACGGGTCAATTCTTCATTACCACGTTTTGTGTCCCGGACTTCAAGTTCAAATTCTTTAATATGAACCGATGTAAAGACATCATCCCGGACCAGCCGATCGCTTAATATGATAGCATCTTCGAAATTATACCCACGCCAGGGCATGAAGGCGATCAGGACATTTCGTCCAAGTGCCAGTTCACCCTGATCCGACGCACAGCCGTCAGCAATAACATCGCCTTTTTTGACTTTATCACCTTCGCGAACCAAAGGTTTCTGGTTTACCGAAGTGTCCTGATTGGTACGTAGAAACTTGGCGAATTCGACTTTTACCTTTTGTTGTCTTTCATCCAGGACCAATTCATTCTTTTTTTCTGACGAAATGATCACATAATCGGCACAGGCTTCTTCAATAATACCATCAATCGGTGATACAACTGTCGTTCGGGAATCCTTCGCGACAATACCTTCCAGTCCGGTTCCGACAATCGGTCGTTCCGGTTTCAACAGGGGTACCGATTGACGTTGCATATTTGAACCCATCAACGCCCGGTTGGCATCATCGTGCTCTAAAAAGGGAATTAGCGCAGCCGAAACTGATACAATCTGATTCGGTGACACATCCATATATTTGAGATCCCGAGGTTCAACCATCGGGAATTCACCACGAATTCGCGCCCGGACCCAGTCTCTCCTAAAACGGTTTTTTTCATCCAGCGGTGCATTGGCCTGCGCAATTAATGTGCGATCTTCATCGTCCGCAGATAGATAATCTACTTTCGTAGTAACAATGCTTTCGTCTTTTTTATGTTCAACCACCCGATAGGGAGTTTCAATAAACCCGAGATTGTTAACAAACGCATAGGTCGCTAAAGATGAAATCAAACCAATATTCGGACCTTCAGGCGTCTCAATCGGACACAATCTTCCATAGTGAGTATAGTGCACGTCACGAACCTCAAACCCTGCCCGTTCCCGGGTCAAACCGCCCGGTCCTAATGCGGACACGCGCCGTTTATGCGTAATTTCCGCCAGCGGATTTGTCTGATCCATAAACTGGGATAACTGACTGGTACCGAAAAAGGAGTTGACAACCGATGTCACAATCCGTGAATTGATTAGATCCTGAGGAGTCAGGTTCTCTGATTCACGCAGGTTCATCCGTTCTTTGATAGTCCGAGCCATCCGCGTAAAGGCCAGATTAAACTGATTCGTCAACTGTTCGCCAGTTGTTCTGACGCGCCGGTTTCCCAGATGATCAATATCATCACGACCCAAGTTTCCTTTGCGCATTTCAACGATATGTTTCATTATTTCAATGATATCGTCTTTCGTCAGAACCGTATTTTCCAGCGGAACATTCAGGTTGAATTTTTTATTGATGCGATAACGTCCAACCTGTCCCAAATCGTATTTCTTTGGGCTAAAAAACAGCCTTTCGACAAATTTTTTCGCCGTTTCCAGGTTTGGTGGTTCACCGGTTCGCAGACTGCGATAGAGAAACAGTAACGCCGATTCTTCATCGAAGGTCGTCGAATCTTTACGAAGTGTATTGATAAAGATCGATTTTTCGATATCACTACCGGTTGTGAAAACCAACAGCGACTCAACATTATGATCCTTACACAGTTTAAGCATATTCTGATCAACTTCGATAATTTCTTTTACTTCGAAAAGGACCTCGCCAGTTTCAGGATCAACAACGCTTTCCGCCAGTACTTTTCCTAATGCGTTTTTGGGTGATGACTTTATATTGATCAGTTCGCCGACATTAAAAAGTTTCAAAATGTCATCATTATTCGGAAAACCAAAGGCTCTGAGCAAAATGGTGGCCGGAAATTTCCGGCGGCGATCAATGATGGCACTGAGTACATCTCGCGTATCAATGACAAAATCAACCCAGGATCCTCTGAACGGGATTACCCTTGCAGTATAAATTTTCATACCATTGGTATGTACACCTTCATCAAAGAAAACACCGGGCGACCGTTGTAACTGACTGACAATTACACGTTCGGCGCCATTAATGATAAAGGTACCTTTATCGGTCATATAAGGGACGTTGCCAAAGAAGATATCCTGCTCAATTCCCGCAGAATAATCCCCTTTTTCGCCGCCTTCTTCACTGATATGCAACACCAGACGCACCTTTAACGGAACCGTATAGCTAACTCCGCGTTCCAGGCACTCTTTAATTGCGTAGCGTGGTTCACCGATGGAATAATATTTATATTCCAGGATATAGTTACCATGTGAATCTTCAACGGGAAAAATATTTTTAAATGCCGATTCAAGACCTTTATTCAGTCGTTCTTTCGGATCCACATCTTCTTGTAAAAAATCCTCAAAAGAATCTAATTGAATTGCCAAAAGATTTGGCATATCCTGTACCGAAGCAATTTTGGAAAAGGTTTTTCTTTGAGCAGTCTTCACTGGAGTATTACTCAAGAGCATTCCTCCTTCTCACGTTTAAATATCCCCCTTTAAATATGGGAATATATATTTCATTTGGAGAGGCGCAGTCATTCAATAACTGATGAAAAGCCGCGCTGACTATTTTACCTCTACGGTCGCGCCAGCTTCTTCCAACTGTTTCTTTAATTCTTCAGCTTTTTCTTTTGAAACGCCTTCTTTTACAGGATTCGGAGCACCGTCAACGAGGTCCTTGGCTTCTTTCAAACCTAAGCTGGTAGCGGCTCTAACCACCTTGATTACATTGATTTTCTGTGATCCAACTTCTTTCAGGATAACATCAAATTCTGTCTGCTCTTCTACTTCTTCTGCAACAGCTACAGGGCCAGTAGCGGCAACCGCAACCGGTGCAGCAGCTTTTACATCAAACTTTTCTTCGATCTCTTTAATCAGTTCAGAAATCTCCAGCATATTGGCTTTTTCCAGGTATGCAAGAACGTTTGCTCTTGTTGTGTCTGCCATGTCTAAGTTTCCTCCTTTTAACTGCAAACTATTTTCTTATTTCTTTTCACTTAACGATTTTAGCAAACCCACAACCTGACTCATTGAACCACGAAGTGTTCCAACAAGGCGGCTCATCGGGGCGGCTAATGTTCCAACGAGGGTTGATAATAATTCAGCCTTGGTTGGTAAATTGATGATTGCACTGACTTGCTCAGCATTGAACAATTCTTTTTCAAAAATACAACCTGTAATCCTCAGATTTTCAAGTTTATTTTTCTTGATATACTCTGAAATGATTTTACCAGGAGATGATGGGTCTTCATAACTAAAAGCCATCCCCATTTGTCCATCGATCAGATTATCGATTGACTCAAATCCGGCATTTTTTGCGGCAATGCGAGACAGCGTTTTTTTTGTCACTTTATATTCAATTTGGGATGAATGAAGTTCGCTGCGTAGATTATTTACCTGCTCAACACTCATTCCTTTATAATTGGTGAAGAAAATACCTTTTGCGTTGGTAAATTTATCCGTGAATTCTTCAACAATTCTCAGGTTCTTCTTATTCGGCATGATGTCTCCTCAATCCGTTTCTATTGCGTTACCGTGGATTTATCAACGCGTACACCGGGGCCCATCGTTGTTGTGAGAGTTAATTTTTTAAAATAAACACCTTTGCTGGCTGTCGGACGCATGCGCATCAGAGTGGTCATCAGCATTTTTACATTCTCAACAAGATTTTCTTTGGGAAATGATTTTTTCCCAACCGGTGAATGAATGATTCCGTGTTTATCCACACGGATTTCAATCCGTCCTGATTTAATCTCTTTTACGGCGGCCCCTACATCCATTGTTACGGTTCCGGTTTTAGGATTCGGCATCAACCCTTTTGGCCCAAGAATACGTCCAAGTTTCCCAACCTGCCCCATAACATCAGGAGTTGCGATAATCACATCAATATCCGACCAACCATTCTGGATCTTTTCAACATACTCTTCCAGTCCAACATAATCCGCACCGGCCTTCTGGGCTTCGTCAACCTTGGCTTTTGTCATTACCAGAACACGAACCTTGCGGCCGGTTCCGTGAGGATAAGATACGGTTCCGCGAATATTCTGATCCGCATGTTTGGGGTCAACGCCCAGATTTACATGAGCTTCAAAGGTTTCATCGAACTTTGTTCCCTCGAGATTCTTGAGAAGTTCAACAGCATCTTCGAGAGAATAATCTCTGTTTCGATCGACTTTTTTAATATTAATGGCTACCCTTTTCGAGACTTTCATATAACTGAATCCTCTATTCTTTTATCAATATGCCCATGCTGCGGGCGGTTCCTTTAATCATCTCCATAGCACTTTCAACCGTATGCGCATTTAAATCAGGCATCTTCGTTTCCGCGATTTCTTTTACCTGAGCCAGTGATATTGAACCAATTTTTGTTTTATTCGGTTCTCCTGATCCTTTCGGTAATTTGGCGGCCTTTTTAATTAATACCGCTGCCGGAGGAGTTTTTGTAATAAATGTGAATGAACGGTCGCCATAGACTGTTATAACAACCGGAATAATCAACCCCAATTTATCCTGGGTTCTGGCGTTAAATGTTTTACAAAATTCGACAATGTTGACACTGTGCTGACCCAAAGCCGGACCGACGGGCGGTGACGGATTTGCTTTGCCAGCTTCAATATGTAACTTGATTAATGCAACTACCTTTTTTGCCATAATATCACCTATTTCTCCAATTCAACCTGTAAAAAATCTATTTCTACCGGACTCGGACGGCCAAAGATACTAACCATCACTTTTAACTTCTGTTTATCTTCATTGATTTCCTGAACAACTCCACGAAAATCAACAAATGGTCCGTCAACTACCTTAACCGGATCACCCATTTTAAAAGGTGTCGCCATAATTTCCCGACCGTCTTTCTTCTCAACCTCACCCATAATCCGTTTGACTTCTTCGGGCCTCAACGGTTGCGGTTTACCTTTTGGGCCGGGAAAAGACATGACACCGGGAATATTCTCAACCAAAAACTGGGATTCTTTGGTTATTTCCATATTGACAATTACATAACCGGGATAAAATACTTTATTTCGAACACGCTTTTTACCTTCACGCATCTCCATAATGTTTTCCGAAGGAACTAACACCTCTGGCACCATATCCTTCATACCGGCGCGTTCTGCTTCCAAAAGAATCGCTTCCCGAACTTTTTTCTCTTTACCTGAGTAACATTTTAAAACATACCAGTTCATGATGGCTCTATAGTATTATGTGTACAAGTTTTGATAAAATAATGTCGACAATAAACAGGAACACAGACAAAATTAAAGAAAGTATCAGCACAACAATTGTGGAACCTTTTAACTCCTGCCAGGTGGGCCATGAGACTTTTTTCATCTCAAAAACAACGCCGTCAAAAAAGTCTGTGATTTTCTTAAACATGTCCGCTTCCCCTATTTAATGATATCCGGAAATTTGCGAGCGACTACATTCATTGCAGGTGAGGCAGGAATTGAACCCGCAACCCCTGGTTTTGGAGACCAGTGCTCTACCAATTGAGCTACTCACCTGTAATACCATTTATCTGGTTTCCTTATGCGTTGTATGCTTTTTGCACCAGCGACAGTATTTTTTATACTCTACCCGTGCCGGATGGAGCTTCTTGTTCTTATCGGTCGTATAATTGCGACGTTTACAGTCTGTACATTCCAGTATGATAATATCTCGCATTGCTAAACCCTTTGTAACTTACTCCAAGATTTCGGTTACGACGCCAGCACCGACAGTGCGACCACCTTCACGAATCGCAAATCGCAATTCCTTCTCCATCGCTATCGGCGTAATTAATTCTATCTCCATCGTGATCCGGT
>Ga0180007_10004561_pt1 | contig 14601 bp, 14 predicted proteins | sample MM_PC_MetaG_FD_121122 | JGI IMG/M metagenome (GOLD analysis project Ga0180007, IMG submission 121122) | Groundwater microbial communities from the Aspo Hard Rock Laboratory (HRL) deep subsurface site, Sweden - MM_PC_MetaG | ecosystem: Environmental > Aquatic > Deep subsurface > Groundwater... | reverse complement strand
TTGTATTGTTAAATTTCATGACTTTTGTTAATAATTTTCCTGTCTCTATCACAATGTTTTGGCAAACTTTTCTATGTTCCTAAAACTGATGACCAAAAATTACATTCACCGAGAATTGCTGTTCAACAAACTTGGGTGTTGCCTTAATATACTAGCCACGGTATCCTGGGCTTATGATTTGTGGAATTCGAGACAATTCCCGTTGAACTCACAACCCCTTCCACGGATTGAATTTTAATATCATCAGTCTGAAGGTAGGTCTTGAATACTTACGTCTACTTGGTGGATGATTCGATGCGGCTGTCCATTTTTGATGCGTGTACAGGCACGCTGAGCGCCAGCAGAGCCACCAATGCCAACATCATTACTGATAATCCACATATTGATTTCAATCGCACTGTCTCCTAATACTGCGGTTAATGTTGTCTTTTACTACTACTTCCCCAAAGCCTTCTTTACCTGACCGGCCTTTTCCTGAACTTTACCGGCTATATTTTCACCGACGCCTTCAGCTTCTATCTTTGGGTTATCGCTTAATTTCCCGGCGATCTCCTTGAGCTTACCTTTCACTTGGTGCATTTTGCCTTCTGCGTTGTCTTTTGTGCTTGGTTTCATTGTATTTATCCTATTTAATTTATAGGAATCTCAGTATTTTTCTGAATCATTTCTGGTAAGAACCAATCCATGTGCCTCTAAGCTATCTCAAATCCGCTCAGTAGCAAAAGAATGAATTAGTACCAGGAGGAGATCAATTCGATTCCTCCGCTGGGATAAGCTTACCAAGGCTTACTGTGGGGCAAGGTTGGCAGGGCTCCGATGAGTACGATGACTATTATCATGATCAGTATGGTTCCCGTGACTTACCTCCTCTACTGTTATTTGACTCTCATGTTTGTTAGCTAACAAAGGGCGCCCGTAACGAGCAATAAATGCGATTGCCATAATATCTTTCTTTTTTGTCATCTTTGTCATTATCCCGCGTATACTGCTGACAATTTCTGCCAATTCAACACTATCAATATATTCCAGCCTGGATTTGTCCCTGATATGTCCATATTTTTTCTGTAAAAGCCCAAAAAGTTTCTCGCCTTTTCCATCGATTTCGCTAAGATCATTATCAGTAAATTTGCCCCACTTTTCTTTAGCTATCCCCTTGACCTCCTGCCATTTGCCTTTTAGAATATCTTCATTCATATTCATCCTCCTTTCGGCTGAATTAGTTTTGTCCAAAATATTGGCACTAATTCTTTATAATTCAATTAAATTATAATAGGTTACGATATGGTTGTCTTTCTCCCTGCTTTGTCCCTTATTTATGCCCTCTTCCCGGTCGTGATCAGTCGAAATTCAAAGAGATATCACCAGCCAACCCTCACGTCAGGGCTTGCTTTCTTTTGTGTTCGCGAGATGTATTCCCCCAATTGTGTGGTGGTGTCTCTGGAAATATCGGTAAACTCCAGACCCGCTTCGTAAGACTCATCTGTATAAAGCCTTCGGATCCATTTAACTTTACCCAGAGCGGTTATCAATGGGAGAGGGCCTTTTAATGTCAGTTGTATTTTGAGCAGGGAATCGACAGGCAAAAAGGTGTTGGCCTGAATCCTGGCGCCGGAGGTGGAAATATCTGTGCTGATGTGGTGGATAAACCTTTTGTTTGGAGACTTTTTTCCCTTATATACAACAGTGAGGATTATTTCATTTTTCTGAACCAATCGTTTTGTCCATCTTTTTTCATTCATAATAGATTTCTCCTTGTGGTTTAGCCCCTTATTCAACCTTCAAGTTAATTTTAAATCTTATATGATCGTTAATATAACTTAACGGGGGAGACGCACCCCAACACGAGTCAAGAATGAGCTGCCCCGGTCTGTCTGTTAATGAATTAACAAAACTAGCTTTGGGGTGAGATGACCAGGATCATAATTATAGCATTTGTCAGAATAACGTTCCGGTTACATCACTTTCTAAACGCAAGGGTATGGTGGGTGTATAACCTTTCAAACGGAACAGATTTATGACAAACGCTATATGTTAAAGCAAATAGCCTGCCAATACCCGAAGGAGAATTATAAACTTGGACTTGTCCTTTAATAATAGATAATTAGATTAACAGGAGCGAACAGCGAAAAAGTATAAAGCGATTCATTTAGTCTCAAGATTTGGTGGAACATCAACATGTTGATAGAAACTGTGAAGGGAGGCTGACAGTTAATCTGCCTCTTTTATCTCCGGCTATTGCATCACCACACCAGCCAGCAGTGATCATAGAGTTTTTTTGAACTCTTTTATTCCAAAGGCCTCGTGACCTTCGTAGTCCAGATTGTGGTGTATCACGTAATCGCAGACGGAAATACAAGAACATACCGGGGCATGATATGCCGTTTTCTCACTATTTCCCCAAAACCTTTTTGGCCTAACTGGTCTTTTCCTGAACTTTGCCTTCCGTCTGGTCCCTCGTGCTGGATTTCATGTAAATCTCCATCCCTGCCGGCTCGAAAACTGTGTAGAACATCCTTTTATAGGGCTCCTTGAGAAGGTTCATCGCTCCCTCAAGCACCTTATAATGCTCCGAGTTCAGGTGGGCCATAAGGTTCTTTCGGGTATCCCATTCTTCGAGAAGAAAAAGTCGATTTTCATCCTCGGTACTCTGGTAGAAGTCACAGCGCCGGCATCCTTTCTCCATCCTTATATAACCGGACAGTGAAGCAATAGTCTGTGACAACTCCATTCGCTTCTCTGAATGGACTTTCATTCGTGTGGTTACAAGTATCATAACAAATTAAAAGCAAATAGTCTGCCAATATCCAAAAGATAATCATAAAATTGGGTTTACCAATTAATATCAAAATATTAGATTAACTAAAGATAACAGAAGGCAAAAATCAAATAATTAATTTAGCCTCGACATTTGGTTGAACCTCAATATGTTAATAGGTGTGAAGAAAAAAGTCAGAGAGCTTATTGACCTGACTATTTTGACTTCGCCCGGACTATTCCGAGATTATGCATCCTCGCTCTTAAGGTACTTGAATGAAGAGTCAGGATTGCTGCGGCCCTGTTCTTTTTTGTCTATGCGCCATCAGGTTTCGGAAAGGGTTTTATGAAGCTATAACCATTGAAGGACAAAAGGAGTCTCCCGGCGGGATAGAGAATAATGGACTCGAAAAAAACCCAGCTCCAGGTTGAGGAGGGGAAAACTTTGTCCCGGAGCTGGGTAGGGGAGAGAATTGACAGTATTAACACCAAAATGGATTGCCTTCTTGTGGCTCCATTATGTTTCCATGTTTGCCGATAATCTGTAGTCCATTCAGAGAATCATCAGTCATAAGCTCTTTTTGAAGCATACCCACTACAAAAGGATTTATTAGATTAAGACCGCTTGAGTTAATTATGATGTTTTTAACCTTGTTGCTATATTTTTTTAAAACATTAATCAGTTCCATTGCTGAAAATCCGTCAAATTCACCAATCAGATCAAGATATAAATTAATTTCACTTTGGTGCGCAGTTATTCTGAAATTTGATGCCATTATTTTAAACCTCCATTGGTGATTTTATGCTACATCCTCGCTGGGTGTAAAACGGTGTAGAATATCCATATCGTATGGCTCTATAAGAAGGCTCATCGCCCCTCTCAGTACCTTAAAATGCTCCGATTTCATGTAGTCAGTAAGGTTCTTCCGGATATCCCATTCTTCAACAAGAAAGAGTTGGTTCTCATCCTCGACACTTTGGTATAAGTCGCAACGCCGGCAACCCATCTCCATCTTTATCGAAGAGGAGAGAGAAGCAATCGCCTGCGACAATTCCATTCGTTTCTCTGGAAGTACCTTCATATGTATGATTGTGATAATCATCTCATTAGCCATTGCAAATATTTTGCCAATAGCCGAAAAGTAATCGAAAGATTGAATATATCAATTGATAACAGATGATTAAAATAACAAGTATGAAAGGCGGAAAACTTTAAATTGATCTATTTAGCCTCAACAATTGGTGAAACATCAATATATTGATAGATAAGCTGAGAGGGGACAGACAGTTTATGATTCCGGCTCTTTTAAACCAGGCCGGACAATCCCAAGCTTATGCATTCTCGCTCTTAAGGTGCTTGGGTGAAGGCCCAGGATCTCTGCAGCCCCGTTCTTTCCATTTATGCGCCACCGGGTTTCGGAAAGGATTTTAAGAATTTGGTTTCTGTCAGTTTCTTCCAATGATCTCACTCCGGATAAAAGTGGGGGTGGTAAATTTTGCAGTCTATCTGCAAGATAAAAAACCGGTTCAGGACTCAATACTACTGACCGTTCAATAATGCTTTCAAGTTCCCGGATATTCCCGGGCCATGAATAGTCCTGAATCGCCTTCATCGTATTGTCCTGGATCGAGGTAATCTTTTTGCCCAGTTTCCTGGAATATCGCTCTATGAAAGCCTTTACCATCAGCGGGATGTCGTCTTTTCTTTGTCTAAGAGGTGGAACAGATATTGGGAAAACGTTGAGCCTGTAGTAAAGGTCCTGCCGAAAAAGGCCCTTGCTGACCTCTTTTTCAAGGTCTCGATTGGTCGTTGCTACGATCCGCACATCAACTTTGATGGTTTTAGACGAGCCCAGGCGCTCAAACTCGTTATGCTGAATCACCCGAAGCAGCTTTGCCTGCAATTCCAGTGGTAGCTCTCCGATCTCGTCTAAGCAAAGGGTGGAACCGTTGGCGATCTCGAATCGGCCTATCTGCCTGGTGTCGGCTCCGGTAAATGCTCCCTTCTCACGACCGAACAATTCACTTTCTATTAAATTAGCAGGCAGCGCAGCGCAGTTAACAGTAATTAATGGCCTTTCCTTACGTGGACTCATCTCATGGATGGCGGCAGCGATCAATTCTTTCCCCGTACCGGTTTCTCCGAGAATAAGGACTGTTGTGTTCAAAGGTGCAACCTGCTCCGCTCTATAGAGAACATATTTTAAACCGTCACTTTGACCGATAATATGCTCAAATCGATGTTTCATTTTGCTTTCTTGGCGGAAGTAAATATTCTCGGCTTCAAGCTGGTCTTTCATTGCTTTAATTTCAGAAAGAGCTGATTTAAGCTCTGCAGTTCGTTCATCTACCGTGTGTTCGAGTTCATCATGGGCTTTTTGTAGAGCATCCTTCATTTTATTGCGTTCGTTTATGTCTATGCAGATGCCAACCCATTCCAGAATACTTCCATCTTGCTTAATTACGGGAACACCACGAACCAAAAAAAGCCGATAAACACCGTCATATCTGCGTATACGATATTCGACTTCATACGTACTTTTTGTTGTAACTGCTTTCTTCCATGATTCTATGGTGTGTTTGATATCGTCCGGATGAAGAGCATTCGCCCATCCCGCCCTTTTCGTTTCTTCTTCACTTTGACCGGTAAATTTTCTCCATGTAGGCAGATCCTCCACAACATCCCCGTCAGGATTTGTATTCCACGCCAATTCTCCCGTAACTTCAATATATGATCTATAGCGTGCCTCGCTTGTACGTAGTTTTTCCTGTACTTTTTTAAGCTTGGTGATATCTATGATTGCTGTATAAATATAATTTGACTTGTCAATATTTTCTTTCGCGATGCTTTGGAGTTGTGCATAGAATACAGTATCATTTTTTCTCTTAAGACTGATTTCGCAGGTCTGGTTGCTCTGGTTTTGAAATACTTTTTCACAGTATTTCGAAAAAACCACAATGCCTTTTGTATCGGCAATAAAACTTACAAAGGGTTTATTGATCAGCTGTTGTCTTTCTATTCCCAGCATTTGTGTTCCGGTAAGATTTATCTTCTTTATCAATCTTTGCGTATTAAGGGTGAAATAGCCAACTGGTGCAAAGTCATATAGTTCGGTATATATATTCTTAGATAATTCAAGCTCCTCCTGGGCACGGCGCAGTTCTGTATTCTGCATTTCCAACTCGATCTGGTGGACCTCAAGTTCATGGATGAGCCTCTGTGATTCTTCATTGGCCATTGAAAGTTGCATATGCGCCTTTTTAGCATGTAACTGCTCCTCTGCCTGGTGGCGCAATTCAACCGATTTTGGCTGTTTCTTTTTATTGGAGATATCCATTGTTAACCATGGGCCTCGAGCAGACTTTTAAGTCTTGCATTTTCTTGTGCAGATCCGCTTTGAGAATCTTTGCAGGTGTTATGTTAGAAAAGATGATCGTAACCCCACCGGGTTTGTTGCCGGCTTTGTTTGCTTTTTCGTGATGTAAAATATATCAGGATTTCATTAATTTGCCAAAGGTATTTTTGCAAATTTTAATAAACCTGGCTGGAGAGTAGGACTGCTGATGAAATTAACGAGCCACTTTCAAAACGCCCATTTTTGGCCGATCTCTGCGTTGGGCTCAAATTTCAAACCTCGAAATACTCTATGTATTCCTGTGGTTGATATTTTCTCACGCATTAAGCTTGACCAAACTGAAACATTTTAAAAGTGGCTCTATTGGAATAATTTTAAATGTTATAAATGCCTTTCAGATATCAGACTATTCCTTCTAATACCAGAAGGAATAGTCTTCTTGAGGTTCCATCATATTCCCATGCTTGCCAATAAATCTAAGTCCATGTAAAGAATTATTGGTCATACATTCTTTTTGTAGTACACCCAATCCAAAAGGATGTATCAGATAAAGACCACTTGTGTTGATGACAATGTTTTTGGTTTTTTTACTGTGGGCTTTTAAAATATTAATCAGTTCAGTTGCTGAAGATCCGTCAAATTCTCCTATCAGCTCAAGATATAGGTTAACTTTACTCTGGTGAGTAGTTATTCTGAAATTAGTTGCCATAATATAAATCTCAACATGGATTAAGATCGGTTATATGAAAGAGAGAATGATTCAAGTTCCGAATAATTGTTTGAGCATGATATTATACCGACCAAATCTGTTTGCAATTGGCTCAATATCTTACAATCATTAGCGCAAGACGGTAAATTCTTTTTTAACTTGCAATCTCTGCAAGGGCTTTTTTTAAGATGTCCGGTATAGCAATCAAGTTTTTTTCCGTAAGAAATTTCCATTTTACCCTCCTCTAATTTCAGCAATTAATTACTTGATATCTTATGCTAAGTCTATATTGGAACGTAGTTGCGCAATCTGGATTCCCAACCCGATACATTGTTTTCCAGCCATACAGGTATCAGCATCTTCAGACTCCAAATGAGTTTTCAGTTCATGCTCCCCTTTTTTCAGATCAACAATCCAGGCTTTTTTTGCTTTATCATAATCAACTTGTACATCTATTCCACATGCGCCGATATCCGGATATATTGATTTGATTTTTTCGCATAACTCCTTTTTGTTAAACATGGCCAGCCCCCTTTCGATATTAATTTATAAATTAAGGTAATTAAAAGTTGCTATATCAATTCCGGGTCAATTTATGCTTAGTAAAAAAAAGCATCATTTCAAATAAGGGCAAATATTCTACATATTGGTGGATACAACTTGCTTTTGTGTTCAGAAAGTTATTAATAAGTAATGCAATTATCTTGCCATTAATAGGAACAAAAACTAATATATTAATATGATACTATAAATCCAATTTGTTAGTTAATTATTAAGATTAAGTTAGATTAGTGATAGAATTGAAAGCGTATAGCAAAGCAGCGTAGTTAGTGTCAGCATTTGGTTAGGTATCAAAATGGTGACATCATTTGGTAAAGATTTGATTGTTGACGGAAGTGTGCCTGATGCAAAATAATATTCAGATTCAAGTTGTTATTGTTTGGTTATGATTGCGTATGCCAAGCATGAAGTGTCCGGGCGCGTTGCGCCCGGACAAAAATATTACTGCCTATTTCTATTTTGCGTTATTACATGCCTGCTTGATCGATCTTTTCACAAGTACTCTTGTTAATTTGCGCTTATACCATGGCGATATATTAAAGTGAGGCATGGGACGAATCTTCTCATAGGCTGCATCGGCAGCTTTTTCTATCAGATCATCAGTAATACTGTTTCCTATAAGAATTTTTTCAGCGTCCTCAAGTCTTAAGGGGCCTGATCCTACAGCAGTTACTGCTATTCTTGCATTCTTGCATTTTCCACCTGAAACAGTGATGCATGCAGCCGCTCCTGAAACAGGATAATCTATAGCTTCTCTTTGCGCCATTTTCAGATAGCAACTTCCAGTGCCTTTTGGCGGTGCAGGTATTTGGATATCTTTTACAAAGTCTGTTGGCTTGAGAATGTTTACTTTTACACTTTTTTGGGTATAAAATTCCTCAATATCTATTACCTTCTCTTTGCCGGTGCTTCCGACTATTGTAACTTTTGCATCCAAAGCAATTAAGGCCGGGGGTGTATCTGCCTGAAAAAGGGCAAGGCATTCCTTGGAGCCTTTTGCAACAAAGCACCTGTCTCCGCCAAGCTTGAAGCATAAATGAGGCCGGCCTTTACGCCATTCATGAGACTGGTTGTAATACATACACATTGATTCAATGCTTATATTGCCGCCGATTGTACCCATGTTTCTTATCTGGGTACTTGCCACTCTTCCGGCTGCCTGGGCAAGAGCAGTAAACTTCTCTATTACTGGTTTTGATTTTGAAACAGCATCAAGTGTAGCAAGTGAGCCTAATGTAAGCCCTTTTTTCTCACCAAACTCTATCTTTTTCAGATCCTCAATCTTTGTTACATTGATAACAAATTTGGGGGTTACGATTCTTTGTTTCATCTTCGGCAGGATGTCCGTTCCACCGGCAATCAGAATCGCATCTTCTTTATTCTTTTTAAGAAAAGAGGTAATCTCTTTTATATTTTTTGGTTCAAGGTATTCAAATTTAGGTAGCCTCATTATTCTTTCCCTCCTTTCTTTTCCAAAGCCCTTAAAATCTTTTCCGGGGTTATGGGAAGGTCTTTCATTTTTATTCCAACAGCATCATAAATTGCGTTGGCAATGGATGGAATTGTTGCGACATTTGTTCCTTCGCTTGCTTCCTTGGCTCCGAAAGGTCCTTCCGAGTCAATAGATTCCACAATTATCGGTTTAATATATGGCATGTCTTCCGGTGCAGGCATTTTATAATCCAGGAATGAATTTGTCATGGACCAGCCTTTTTCCATTCTGTAATCTTCCATCATCCCCTGCCCAAAAGTCATTTGAATGGAACCTTCAATCTGTCCTTCAACAGCCATTGGGTTTATTGCAAAACCACAGTCATGAGCCGCCGCTATCTTTTTCACCTTAACCACACCGGTTTCTTTATCTACTTCCACTTCTGTTGCATGTGTTCCGAAGCTGAATGTCGGAGATATATTAACCTCTCCCAAATCAAGTCTCATTTCCCCGCCTACATCAGCCGGAGGATTGTAGTCGCCGGTGCTGGTCAGATGCTCCTTCTTTTGCTTATAATAAGCTATGACCGTATCAGCGATAGAAATACCCTTTTCCGGGCTGCCTTTAACGTAGATCCTTTCGTTTTTAGCTTCAAGGTCATTTTTATTAGCCTCAAGTACATTTGCTGCTGCTTCAAAAAGTTTCATTTTCATTCTGTACGCAGCCGTTTTGGCGGCGCTTCCGCCAAACACTGTTACCCTGCTTGAATAACTTCCAAGATCCATTGGAGTTGTAGTAGTATCTGCAGCTACAACGGTCATTTTGTCCAGGCCCACTCCAAGTTCTTCTGCTGCAATCTGTGCAAGCGTGGTATCAGAACCCTGGCCGATATCGGATGTTCCGGTAAAGAGGGTGAACTTCCCATCGCTATCAGCAGCTAAATTGACACATGAAAAGGAAGGAGGATTGTCATAGAAAAATGAAAATGCCGCTCCTGAGGCAAAGAACATGGATGCCAGACCCACGCCTTTTCCATCGGGAAGTTTTTTCCATTTATTTTTCCAGTCAATCTCAGCTACAGCTTTATCTAAAGCTTCAACATGACCGCAGCTTCTTATTTTAAATTTGCTTATGGTTGTTTGTCCTGCCTTAACAGCGTTTATCTTCCTGATTTCAATAGGATCCATATCGAGCTTTTCAGCTATTGAATCCATCATAGTTTCAATTACAAAGCGTGGCTGAATTGCTCCATGTCCTCTGACGCCACCGGAAAAGGGTTTATTGGTATAAACTCTGATCCCCTCATACTTGAAATTTCCCATAGTATAAGGCCCGTTCTGAAGGCAGCCCATGATAAACATGCTTATTGCGGAATGGCTGTTATACGCCCCTCCGTCTGCAAAAAATTTGGAATCTACAGCCATGATCGTACCGTCTTTTTTAACACCTATCTTATGATTTACAGATACTCCGTGTCGATGTGCTGTGGAGGTAAATTCTTCTTCTCTGGTATAGATAATCTTTACCGGTTTACCTGTTTTTCTTGAGAGTACGGCTGAAGCTGTAAAAAGGGTATGTGTCTCTGTTTTTGCACCAAAGCCGCCGCCTACAGGGGGCTTTATAACCCGTACTTTGCTCTCGGGTATCCCAAGAGTTTCTGCTATGTTCGTACGGTCATAAAATGGAGTCTGGGTACTAAGCCATAAAGTCACATCTCCTGATGGAGAAAAGTTGGCTACTGCCGCATGGGGCTCAATATATGAGGCAAGAATGAACTGGGTTGTATAATTGTCTTCTAAAATCAAATCGGAACCGGCAAACCCTTTTTCCACATCGCCTAAATGAAAGGAGATTACAACAGAGACATTGCTTTCAGCATGATCATGTATTCTGATAGCATCGGGTGCCATTGATTCCTGGATGCTAAAATATGCAGGAAGTTCTTCATAGTCAACTTTGATTAAATCAAGAGCTTCCATTGCCGTGTCCTCATCAACAGCAGCAACGGCTGCAATTTCATCACCGATAAAGCGAACTTTTTCTTTGGCAAGTGAAAACTTATCCCTCAAAAAAGGAGGAGCAGGCTCTGCCCTTATAAAGCCATGCGGGATATCGGTTATGTCTTTTCCGGTGGCTATTGCCCTGACGCCCTTAAGTTTTTCTGCTTTGGATGTGTCTATGTTAAGAATTCTGGCATGAGGCACGGTGCTTCTTAAAATCTTTCCGTACAGCATACCGGGTAAAGTAAGATCGCCGGCATATTTTGCATCTCCCGTAACTTTAGATATAGAATCCAGTCTTGGAAGGCGTTTGTTTATTACAGAATATTGTTCCATCTTGACCTCCTTAATTTATTTAGCTGTGACCGCAATTGCCTCTACGATTTTAGTATATCCGGTGCAGCGGCATAGATTACCTGAAATGCCTTTTTTGATTTCAGCTTCAGTGGGTTTTGGGTTTTCATCAAGCAGGGCCTTGGAGGACATAATCATTCCGGGAGTACAGTAACCACATTGAATCGCTCCATAATCCACAAAGTTTTGCTGCAACAAAGTAAGCTTTCCTTCCTTTGCCAGTCCTTCGATGGTGGTGATTTCTTTTCCCTGGGCATCCATAGCAAGGGTAAGGCAGCCAAGAACCGCCTTTCCATCTACGATGACAGTACATGCGCCACATGCGCCAAGATCGCAGCCTTCTTTTGATCCGGTAAGGCCAAGATTGTCTCTCAAGACTTCAAGTAAAGTCCTGTGAGGATCTATGGCAGTTTCGTAAGATTCGCCATTTACCTTTAACTCAATTACTTGTTTCATAACAGATATCCTTTCTATTTCTTAATTAAAGTTAATTGTTGATAAATTAACCGTCGACCTGGATCATGTATTTAATAAATTATATAAAATAATGCATATATCAGGCCATTGTTATGATATCTAATATATCAGCATGTTATGATATAATGCTGTATTTATCCTCAATATATTGAGAATAAATACAGCTATCTTCAATATATTGAGGATAGCTTGGCAGGAATTTAGCGTTGGGCATATAATATGTCATTTTTTAATTAACTGAATTAGAGTATAACCGGTTTTAAGCAAAAAAGCACCAAACTTGGGGAAATGTTTATTTAATTTATTTGCGAGGCGTTGTATTCTGATCGCAGGCTCAATTTCCATACCTGAAGGGATATATGAAGGACTATCTGTTGTGGCATTAGCACCGGCTATCCATCCGGTGCTAAATGCTAAGCCCACGCTCGAAAGAGGTGATGCAGCAACCACACCTTCTCCACTGGTACCACCGGCAGTAAGTCCTGCGGCATAAAGTCCCGGAATAGGATTTTGTTCTTTATCCAGAACCTGAAACTGGTGATTTACCCGCGGCCCACAGTAAACACCGGCAATGATAGCGCCGGTTTTAATCCCATAAAATGGAGCCTTTATTATGGGTTTCATGTTCTGAGGAAGACGCCCAAATTCGTCAGGTTTACCTGCCGCTGATTTTGCATTCCAGGCCTTTACCGCAGCCGTCAGCTTAAGCGCATCTAACCCCAGTTCCTTGGCAAGACCTTGCACAGTGTCCGCATATTTTATCCCACCATATTCGATTGCCTTCTTTACCGAATCAAGCCAGTTTTTCGGTGCAAAATCTTTAAACTTATCAAACCAGGGAAAATCAGGATCATCTAAAGTCATCGGGCGGTCGTCAAGCATGGGAGGCGGTAAAGTTTCCCAGACGGTTTTTGGGTAGTTGGCATCAAAAATTACATAAGCTGTAGATCTGGGCTGGGTAGCGCTTGCTTTGGGATGCATCTCATAGTCCAGACGCGCCGTGTCGGGTATATATTCTTCACAGGCAGTGTTTATTTCAAGCCATCCTCCTCCGCGAGCCAATTGCAGCCATCCCTGACGCAAATACTGAAACCATGGTCCGGGTTCAGATTTGCCTGTATAGCTTGTATCAAAAAAAGGTATTCCGCCTGCAAAAGCCGCCCAGGAGTTTATTCCTGCTATGTCAGCCCCTGCACCAAATGCCATTCGTGCAACTTCACCAGTATCTGTAGGTGGCAGAAAAGTGCCGAAAGCTTTTTTATAGGCATCGGGGCAATATTTTTTTAGCATTTCCCGGTTGTTGGTAAAGCTGGCACCTGCAAGTATTACAGCTCTGGTTGCTTTTGCATATAATATCTTACCGTTTAAACTTTCCGCCTTGACTCCGACAATCCTTTCACCCTCTTTAACAAGAGCCAATGCTTTTGTGTTTATAAAAATCTTTGCGCCCTTTTCAGTTACGTGCTTTTCCAGCCATTGCAACCATGGATACATCTGTGCGGTTAGTTCCGTACCGGAAGTAAAAGGGCCTTTTTTTAAAGCGCCTTTTACTATCATTCTGGCAACACCCTGGTCGGGAAGAAATCCCAAAGTAAAAGCATCCCATCGCTTTCCCCAGCTTTGTGTTTCAGACCAGTCATAAATCTCATGCGCACGATCTATAAGTGTAGCAAGCAGGCGAGGATCTATGGTTGCATTACTTTGTACCGCATAGGCGTGTTTAAATGCTGCTGCTCTGTTGGATTTTAATCCTTTTCGTTTTGCTGCCTTTGTAAAAAAAGTTGCGGCTGCACCTGCATGTTGGCTGTGCCCACCGGTCTCAGGCTGTTTTTCCAGAATTATTACTGTTGCGCCATTTTCCAATGCTTTAGTTGCAGCACAAAGTCCGGCTCCGCCTCCGCCTATACATACGATATCAGCTTCGTAATCCCACTTTGCAGGTACGCCAACCGGTGGTATATCCCTGGCATCCTCATGATCATCAGGTAAATTATTAATCACTTCCATAGATAAATTTTCTCCCGTTGAAAGTGGCTCTTCTGTTTATAATTTGTTGCCTATGCCATTGGAACAATATCTTCCGGAAATACGAGTTCATAACCCCATAAGTTTTCCATATATCAATACCTCTTCATGTATACTTAATGAAAAAAAGAATATCGAATACCGAACAAGGAATTTCGAATTATGAAGTATTTGGCGGATTTTAAACAACCCCCTTTATCCCCCTTTTTTAAGGGGGAATTTTACCGCCTTACTTTATCATTTGGTGCTGGTTACAAACCTCAGATATTCTGCATTTAATAAGGTTAAACCAGCTCAAATATTCCCCCTTAGAAAAGGGGGTTAGGGGGTTGTTAACTTCCTTCAGTATTCATTATTGCTTGTTCTTTATTCGATATTCGCTTTTCGACAGACAATAACTATCTGTCTTTAAGCATGCTCGTCTCGCCTGACTTTAGCATTTTAACTTTTTTAATGGCTTCAATAGCGCTGATGGCTGCAGCATCGGCTCCGTATTCTTCGGCCTGCTCATCCGTAAATGCCCAGCCGCCAACAATGTAAATCAAATTATCCCGAACACCTTCATCAACAAGTGCTTTATTTACATTTCCGCAATAAGCCTTGACAGGAGATAAAATAGCAGAAGCGCCTACTACAGTTGCATTATGTTTTTTTGCGGCTTCTGCAAATTCCTTTGCAGATTTATTCTCACCGATATCAACTACATTATATCCATTAGCAGTAAATACGGCTCCCACTATGCGCTTTCCGATAAAATGCACATCTCCTTCAACCGTTCCTATTATCATCGTTTCACCCATGGGCTTTCCGCCGGCCTCAATAAGAGGACGCAGCTTGTCGGTAGCATCATTTAACATGTCACCGGCAATTATAAGGTCGCTCATGAACCGCTTGCCTGTATCAAATCCCTCGCCTATAATGTTTAAACCTGGA
>Ga0180007_10004560_pt1 | contig 14601 bp, 12 predicted proteins | sample MM_PC_MetaG_FD_121122 | JGI IMG/M metagenome (GOLD analysis project Ga0180007, IMG submission 121122) | Groundwater microbial communities from the Aspo Hard Rock Laboratory (HRL) deep subsurface site, Sweden - MM_PC_MetaG | ecosystem: Environmental > Aquatic > Deep subsurface > Groundwater... | reverse complement strand
CTGAAGAAAGTGGCTAGATATCAGCAATTTTTTGCTGTTGAGAAGATCTTAGAAAGGGTGGAACAAGAGGAGCAAGGTATGAATGGCAACAAGCGTCAGGGGGGTATTGTGTGGCACACACAGGGCTCCGGAAAGTCGCTTACCATGGTGCTCTTTGTGAAAGCGTTAATTGAAAACCCACACCTTGTTAATCCAAGAGTAATTGTTGTTACCGACCGCATAGATTTAGACAAGCAGATCTCTGAAACATTTAGGAACTGCAATCTAAAGAAAGATATCATTCGAGCGAATACAGGCAAGCATCTATTGGAGCTTGTAAAGGAACAAACGCCTGCAGTAGTAACATCTCTAGTTCATAAATTTGAGAGTGCAGGGAAAATGCGAAGTGATTTTACCGATGAGGATAAGAATATTTTTGTTCTCATAGACGAAGCCCATAGAACGCAGGGGGGCATCGCCAATGCAGAAATGCGTCGTACCATTCCCAATGCGTGTTTTATTGCATTTACTGGTACGCCATTACTCAAGAAGGAAAAATCACAACATCAGTTTGGTGAATTTATCGATAAATACACCATTGATGATGCATTGAATGATGATGTGATTCTTCCATTAATCTACGAAGGACGATTTGTTGACCTAAAACAAAATAAAGAAAAGGTAGACCGGCACGTTGAGCGAATCATGAAAGACAGAAGTCCAGAGGAGAAGCGTGAACTTCAGAAATATGCGGATAGTAAAGTTATTAAAAGCAATCCTCATCGTATTACTGAAATTGCTTACGATATTGAGGATCATTTCGTAGGCCAATTCCAGAATACAGGACTTAAGGCACAGCTGGTTGCTCCATCGAAGTATTCAGCAATCAAGTTTCAGGAGGTATTTGAAGAAAGTGGCAAAATAAATACTGCGGTTGTTATCTCAGAAACGAAAGCTGAAGAAGACGAAACGGATGATCACAAGCGAGAAGTAGGTGCGTTCTTAAAAAAGATTGCAGCTAATCACAATGGCTTAGAAAGCTATGAAAAAGAAGTCATTGAGAGCTTTAAACATAATCCAGACGGAGTTGAAATACTTATTGTTGTCGATAAGTTGCTGACTGGATTCGATGCCCCCTGCAATACGGTGTTGTATCTAACCAAAGAGCTAAAGGATCATAATCTCTTGCAGGCTATAGCTCGTGTAAATCGTATTTTTGAGAATGAAAAGAGGCAAAAAACATCGGGATTCATTATCGATTACTCGCAGAACGCAGAAAACATCAGAAACGCAATGGAGTTATTTAGTAATTACGATGCGGAAGATGTTAAAAAAGCTCTTATTGATACCGATGAAAAGATTCGAGAGCTGGAAGACAGCTACGATGCTATAGAGACCTTATTCAAAGATGTTGAAAATAAGAAGGACACAGAAGGCTATATCCAGTTCCTTAATGACGATCAGAAACGAGATCAATTCTACAAAGAATTCAGAGAGTTTATAAAAAACCTAGATGAATGCCTATCTCTGAATGATTTTGCGAATAAGTTTATGAACTTAGATACATTTAAAAAGGAATTAAAGCGTTACGCAGAACTGAGAAAGTCTGCACAGCTAAAATACGCCGATAAAACAGATTTAAAGGACTACAAAGCACAACTGGTAAAGATTCTGGATGAATATATTGATGCAGAGGAAGTAGAGCCATTAACAGGGCAAATCAATATCAACGATAAGGTTGCATTTGATAAGGCTTTAGAAGATCTGGGTTCAGATAAATCAAGGGCTGAGGCAATTGCCTCGCAGATGAGTAGAACTATTACAGAGCAGGCAGACAAAGATCCAGAGTTCTATCGTCGAATGTCAGATAAGATTGATAAGATTCTCGCTGATATGCGAGCTGGAAAGCTGGCAGATGCACAAGCACTTGTAAAAATGAGAGAGGCGAAAGATGAAATGACAAACAAAAAAGATTCATCTATACCTGAAAAAGTTGCAAGGATCACTGGAGCAGATATTTTTTATCGCAACTTGCACCCCATTCTGTCGGCTCATTCACTGTCAGATGAAGATATCGAAACTATTGTGTGTGAGTTATTTGCAATAGTGAAGTCTGGTGCAACTATCGACTGGCATAGGCTTACTGACACACAAAGGGCTTTAAAGAATCAGATTGATGATTATGTCTATGATGAAATTAAAACAAAGTATTCCCTTGATATTAGCAACGAAGATCTGGCAACAATTGTCGATAAGGTCATGGAACTAGCATTGGAAAATCCTGAGATATTTATATGAAGCAATCAACATTTACCTACGGCACTCACAACTACGATTACTATCTTATTCGACAAGATCGCAAAACAGTAAGCCTTACTGTGCAGCCGAGTCTTAATATCATTCTAAAATGTCCCAAGAATTACACTCAGAAGAAAATCGATATTTTCCTGAAGCGTAAGTGGTATTGGCTGGAAAGGCAGTTAAAAGACCTTCGTCGACTACAGAGAAGCAAAGCTCAAAAGGAATACATATCTGGGGAGTCATTCATTTACCTTGGTAGGCAATACAAGCTCATTGTAAAGGGGGGGGCTTCTGATTCGGTTGGCTTAGAAAAAGGTAAAATTATTGTTAAAACTTCTAAAGATGTGAGTAATAAATCTCACAATCAGAAGTTGTTAGAAGAGTGGTATACCAACCGAGGAGAAAAGGTATTTAACGAACGTTATAGGCAAGTTCTGAAGAAGTTCGATTATGAATTTGCACCTGAACTACAGATCAGAAAAATGTCGAAGAGGTGGGGCAGCTTCTTGGCGAAGAAGAAGGTCTTACTCAATCCAGATCTCATAAAAGCATCAAAGGAGTGCATTGATTACGTTATTACACATGAAATGTGCCATATGAAACACCATGATCATAGCACTGCATACTTTAGATTTTTAAACTCTAAGTTCCCAAACTGGGAAAAGACAAAAGAGACTTTGGAATTGAGATTCTTGTAAACGGTCTATGCCTAGACTCCCAGCCCTTCCGTGGCATAGAACCACCACGGTCACCTGCCCGTAATGGTAGCCCCAGGGAGAATCGAACTCCCGTTACCAGGATGAAAACCTGACGTCCTAACCACTAGACGATGGGGCCACGAAAGCATAAAGATCGGAGGCACTCATTTCGACCACAAGGATCTCGCCGGCCGAAGCCCTAAGGCGAAGGCTGGACGATGGGGCCACTGCAAGTTGAATTATAAGCAGATTATTTGCATATGCAAAGGAAAGAACCCGTTTCCTTTAAAGTCTAATAGGATCACTCTCCCAATAAATCAAAATACCATCACCATAGTTTGTTTCGCGTGTCTGGAAAAATACTGAGCGTGACCCCTCAGTCCATGTAACCTCATCTCCTCCCACTCCACTATTTACATTTCCATCAAAAGGATTTTCTGTCTCGTTTTTTCCTGTGTCATTAACAACGTCAATAACCGAAGCACCTTGGAATGTAATTCTGGCGTCTATTATTTCTTTTCCGGTGGGATCATCCAAAAGTCCCGCATAACCAAGTATGCGGATAAAACCGTTTCCTCTTTGAACGGATAAACCTCGTACTTCTTCATCCAAATTTGAGTCGAAATGGATTATTCCATCCACTTTGATCGGAATCCATTCGCCGTCTTCGTACATTACTGCATCTTCTCCAACAAAGGACTTGGCCTCCGCACTTCCTTTACCTTGGTTTTTTATGTATTCAAAATCAATTCTCACTTTAACGTCGTTCCCAAAACTAATTTCGCTTGCTCCTCCCAGGAATTTTGGGATCGGAACTTCTTTTCGGTTTCCATTTGTTGCCTCCAGAATAATCACTCCAGTAATACTAGGTTCACCATAAACAGGAGAAAATTTAACTTCGTTATTTCCGATCACATTAATGGAAGTGGGAAGCGATTGTCCTTCGTCAAAGAGGGGATTCCTGGATTCATATGAATCTCCCAAAAAGATTGTTCCATTAGATGCGGAAACTCCCCACTTTCCAAGTTCAGATCCCGCTTGAGAGAGTAATTGTGCTCGTGCAAGCATTTGAGTTATTTGTTGAGCTGCAAGTTCCAGATCATTTCTGATTTGATATGAACGATAAGTAGGTATAGCAACTGCACTGATTGCTGCTATAACTGCGAGTGTTATCAGGACTTCGGGGAGGGAGAAGGCGGTTCGGAGTTGCATGGTGCTATTCTACATCATTATTGGGACCAGATGGGCCTGCGTGGGGCAGGATTCATCTTTGCCTTGCCTCTTAGCTCATCATTAAGTGTTCTTTTCGAATATCTTAGAGACTGGCAATATCCTTTGCGTACAAGATCCATATAATAAGCATCCATAGGTAACTCTGCGCACTCAACGGAAATAATTTGAGGGAGTTGTTTTAAGGGGGAGCGTTGTGGTCTGTCCCATAAATTCTGATCCCATTCAGATTCATCTTCCCAATCATCATCTTCCCATTCCCATTCATCGTATAAGTCTTCTTCTTCCCAATCTTCCTCTTCTCCAAACTCCGTATAATCTTCATCTAAATATTCCACTTCCGGAAACATATCAGAGAATATATCCTCAAGGTTTTCAGCACCAACCGGAACATCCAAATAAACGGGAAGTATTCTATGTTGAGCTTTTCCTTCAATTGACGCACTTACTCCTGCCTCCGGCATGTTGAAAGACAAATAATATTTGGCGTATCTGAATTGATCCTCAACATTCGTATCTAATTTAATTTTTAAGTTGATTGAATCTGCAATTAAATCCTGAGTGCCCTGTAAACCGGCCAAAAATTCATTAAATTCAGGTTCGTTCAAATAATCACCAAGGTCATGACCATTCATTTTATTATAAATAACTTCAAATGCTCTTTCCAGAAATTGCGGATGCAATCCAAGTGAATAGGAATGTCCTTCTTTAAATTGCATGTGTTCCATATTAAACAATGCACCAATTACATCCGAAATTAATTGTTTGCCTTCGGCAGGAGTCATGTCCAATTCTTCGAAAATCGGACCATACATGTCCCAATAATTTCCTACTTGTTCCAGATCTCTAAAATCACTGTCTTCCAAATCCAGATATATCCACTTGTTACGCACTTTATTAAGTTCATCTTCAAAATCCTTCATCATAGAATCACTGAAGTCGTTGAAATTAAGTTCAAGATTATCCAGCCGCATATACAATTTCTTTTGATGAATAATCATCCTTGCGTTTGCATTAACAGACTCATCATCAACTTTAATAGAAATATCCCCATTTATTTTCAATTTTATATTGTCCGTATCTTTTCCTTCCATAGCACCTTGTATATTACCTTTTATTTCAACGTCAGATTCCTGATCCAAATTTGCATAAAAATTATAATCAAATTCACGTGGTTTACCGTCATATCCCAAGGACATCAGCAGGTCAGCGGGATTTGTAAATACTGCAAAAGTTACAACAGGAAATATCAGAAGCATAAGTCCTGCAAAAATGCTTGAGAATCTTTTCATAGTTAAATAGGGAAAAAATAGGGAAAGGGTAAGTAGATTGTACATCAATTATTTATGATATCCTATACTCCATGAAAACAACTCTTCCTCTGGGTGAGCAAAAGCTCCCACAACCTCTACCGTTGCGCAAACTCATCGGTCCTAGTTTTATTCTGCTTGGTCTTGGTCTTGGTAGCGGTGAAATAATTCTTTGGCCTTACCTCACTTCCAATTACGGTCTTGGAATTGCATGGGCAATAGTGATCGGACTCACCATGCAGTTCTTTATAAATATGGAAGTCGAAAGATATGCATTGATCTATGGTGAAAGTATCTTCGTGGGATTCGCCAGGATGCTCAAAATACTTCCCGCATGGTTTATACTCTCCACTTTCCTTGGATTTGGATGGCCGGGGATAGGTTTGGCGGGAGCAACACTTCTTTCAACTGCATTTGGAGTGGAAAATGTGCAAATACTTGGAGTCATCATATTCTTAGTAATTGGAGCTATTCTGACTCTTGGTAAAGTTCTTTATAAAACAGTTGAGAGACTTCAAATGTGGTTGATTGGGATCGGAGTTCCGTTCATAATCGGTTTGGCGTTATATCTGTCGGAAAAATCTGACTTTATAGCACTCGGAAGCGGGATAATAGGGCAAGGCGAAGGGTTTGAATTCCTGCCGTTTGGAATATCGATTGCCGCGTTCCTTGGAGCACTTGCGTATAGTGGTGCGGGAGGGAACTTGAATCTTGGTCAGTCGTTTTATGTACGTGATAAAGGATATGCGATGGGTAAGTATGCGGATAAAATCACGGGTTTATTCCGAAAAGGAGGTAAACAAAAGTTCTCTATCACCGGAAATACATTCAAAGTAAATCAGGCAAACATCAGTTTGTTCCAGAAATGGTGGAGAGTGGTCAACTTGGAACATTTGATAGTTTTCTGGGGATTGGGGCTTATAACAATGCTGACTCTTGCACTTCTTGCGTATGTGACCTCGTTTGGATTACAGGGTAATGCAGAAGGAATAAACTTTGTGATTAACGAAGCAATGATGATTGCGAGCAGGACTTTGCCGGCATTTGGAACACTCTTTCTACTTGCAACCGGTATTATGCTTTGCGCAACACAACTGACTGTGCTCGACTCAACCAGCAGAATAATGACAGAGAACTTCTTACTTCTCAAAGGAGGAAAGGAATTCAATGTTACAAAAATCTATTACATCATTCTTTGGATTCAGATTCTGTTTGGAATTGCAGTATTCAGTCTTGGGTTCGACCAACCGCTGACTTTGATAATACTCGGCGCGGTCATTAACGCTTTTGCAATGTTCGTATATTGCGGACTTTTGCTTTGGATCAATAATTCGATGCTTGCAAAGCCTTTGCGTCCTGCAATGTGGAGGAATTTGATTTTAGGAGCGACGTTCTTATTCTTTGGAGGGTTTTCTTATCTGGTGATTGTGGAGAAGTTTTTCTGAGGTGATCAAGATATGCAGAGCAATTGGCAATTAGCAGATTGGCAATTTGCTACCTGTACTGAGTTTATCGAAGTAGTTTTACTCGTTAATATGGAAACAATAGCCAATTAGCCAATTAGCCAACTGCCAATTGCTCATCAGGCCTACGCCTTCTTCCCATCCCTCAACCACGCAACTCCCAAATATACAAACGGAGTATCTAACAGTGCAAACGTTACTTTGAACAGGTAGTAGGGGATTGCCAGCTGAATAATAAATGCGAAAGTGAATTTGTCCGTGACTTGATAGAATGCAATCATCATAAACAAAAAAGTATCAATTGCCTGCGAAACCCATGTCGAGAGGTTGTTGCGCAGCCACAGGAATTTCCCATCTGTCTTTTTCTTCCAGTATGCAAATGCCCACATGTCATGCATTTGAGCGAGTGCGAATGCGACAACACTTGCAACCATTATCCTCATCGATGAGCCAAATACAATCTTGTACTCTTCGTTAAATGCGAATCTGTCATTGGGCGGAAGCCAGATGCAGAGTCCTGTGAACAGAAACATCAATACTATTGCCAATACACCTGCGACAATAAAATGTTGTACCACTTCTTTGCCGTAAACTTCTTCGATAATGTCAGTAATTAGGAAAGTAAGTGGAACCATAAATATTCCAACCGATACAGAGATCCCCGCAATGGTTGTTATTTTATTTCCAAGCAGGTTCATTCCGATCAGGAGACCAATGAACAGTCCGAATAGGATGTGGAGCTTGAGTGAGCAGGGAGCAGTGTGTTTCATATCACAAAATAGAGTAAATAAATGAATCGGGGAGATTGTAGAGGACTTTTAGCTCAACGTAAGCCTTTTTCTCATTAGTTATTCAAAAGAGAGGTGATTGCATATCTACATAAATATTTTCTATTCCTTTTTATATGTTGATAACACCAAAAGCGGCTAACCGTGTCCATCCACTCGGCTTGCGATAGATCCTTTCCGGGCTTACCTTTCCCCTCCTATGAAGACTCTTCCTTTCAACATCGGCATTGCAACCCTTCTGACAGCATTACCTCTAATAGCTCAAGCATCATCCGGATATTGCGGTGATCGTGTCTGTCATTCTTATGGCAGTGATGGCGCATGCAACAATTACACATGCTTTGGCGATGGTTATGGCACGGGATTCAGTCGCAACTATGACAGATACTATAATGATGATTATTATTTTGGTGCGCGCAATCCTTACACAGGTAATTGCAGGTACGCAGGAACCAGTTACCGAAATTATAGTGGCACTTATAATTACAATAATTACGGTTGCCGCTCCGAGTACACCACAACTCGTCCGTACGATCGCACTCGCTCATCACGTAGCTCTTATTACTACGATGATTATTATTATCCACAGTATGATGATCGGGTTTATGTTCCGAAGGCGGGGTATTACTATCGGTATTAATTAGTTTTTGTGACGACAATATTATTTCCTGAGTAATCGTTAACTCGCTTACTCGTTCGAGTACCTTGCCAACGAATAAACCAAGCAACGAAGAAACGAATTAACGTTTGATACGATCTCTGGTATTTGTAGCAAACAATAAGTAAAGTGATCACATGTTCATTCTCGACCTAACCCTCATCTTTGCAATCATATTTGTAATACTTATTGTAAGTACTGTGATTGCAACGATTTGGGCAAGTGTTCCTTTTGTGCCCACCCCCCGTAAGACAATTGATGCAATGATCAAGGCAGCCGAACTAAAAGGTGATGAAACGGTTTATGATCTGGGAGCAGGGGATGGGCGGATGCTTATCAGGGTAAAAAAGAAATATCCGAATATAACTGCAATAGGGTACGAGATAGTTCCGCTTGTATGGTTTATGGGTTGGTTAAGAACTTTTGTATCACGCAGTGGAGTCAAATTAAAGTTTGGAAATTCTTTCAAGGCTGATATTGGTGATGCAGATTGTATTCTTCTATATATGATTACACGTTTGATGGCTCTTTTTGCGAAAAAGTTTGATAAAGAGCTCCGTCCCGGAACAAAAGTTATTTCTCATGGATTTCAGTTCAAAGATCGTGAATACATAAAGATGATAGAAGTACCGGGGATGTTGGGGATGACGAGGGTGTATGTTTATGAATGGTAGATTACAAGGTTGTAGTGAGTAGTTAATAATTATTATGGAATACTCGAATATTGGAATATTGGTCTAAAGAGGCAGCCAACTTTGAGCATGTTAAATATCACCCCAATATTCCAGTACTCCAGTATTCCTATTTGCATTTCTTCCGAACCATCAAATACACAAGCAATACATAATATATAACAATAGACCCCACATTAATAAATTGTATTTCCACTGATGCAAATGGAATCTTAGAACAAACTGTCGCAACCAATACAATCCATTCCATAAATGCCCATCCAATAAATGCGCAGAATTGGCCTAGTGGGAACCATATAAAACTCAAAACAGTTCCAATAAATCCAAATAACATTGCCAGAGGGATTGCAGGAGCTACAAGTACGTTTGCAATCGGAGCTATTAGCGAAAGTCTTCCAAAGAGAAGAACTATTAAAGGAACTGCGCAGATTTGAGCTGAGATTGTCATCTGAAGTGCTTCTCGGATACCAAGAGTTGGAGTAATCCGCTTGAAATATTTTTCTATGTAAGGCGAGAGTTCAACGAGTCCAATAACTGCAAGGAATGAAAGTTGAAATCCCGCGTCGTACCATAGGTATTTGGGATTCCAGACAAGCATGAAGAAGAGTGTCCACAAAATCGCAAGTCGTGTATGTGCAAGGCGGTTAGTCTGCAATGCAAGTAGCCCAAGTATTCCCATTATGCTTGCTCGGACAACAGCGGCGGAAGCTCCAACAAAGAGTGTGAATGAAATAATAGCAATAACAGCGGGAACAAATCTCCATTTAAGCGGCAACCAGAACAACATTCCTGTTATCACAGAGATTACGATTGTAATATTGTAACCGGAGATAGCTATAATGTGTGTTAAGCCTGTTGTATTAAAGTTTTCCATCAAATGTGCTGGTATGCCTTTGCGTGAACCTGTTAAAAGCCCCGCCAAGAAAGACGCATGTGGCTCCGCGTAAATCCGATTAATCTGCTTTTCAAATTTTTGTTTTGTATTAAATAGGAATGCAAAAAACTTGTTGTCGTGATTACTGCTTAGAAGTTTGATCTTAGAAAAATACATAACACTATAGATATCAAAACGACTTAAGTATCTGTCGTAATGGAATTCATCAATTTGTTCGGGTTTTTGTAGTCTTCCCGTTACTTCAACTTCATCACCGTAGTTAAATTCAGGCCATTGTTCACGGTCAGTAACCAGAGTTTTACCTTTAACAGGGATAATTGATCCTGAGGAGTCAGTCAGATCAAAAGCTTCGATTGTATATTTTGTTTGCAGCGGACGTCGATCCGGTTCATCGGATATGATTCCGTGGATTGTCACTTTTGAATTATTTGCATACCAGTCTGTTGTTTCGGGTTGTGTGTTGTGCGTAACACGTTGTATGTTTAAGAGGGCTAGGATAATTCCAATAATGATTGGTATTGTGATTTTTCGGGTTCTTTCAAAGAATATCAAATTTATAAAAACAAAAAGGATTACAATCCAAAACGTGGCGGGATAAGCAGAGCTCTGCCACCATTGTAGGCAAAAGACAGTGGTCAGAAATGAGCCGAGGAACATATAAGCAGTTCTTTCAGGATTTATCATCCTGAACATGTTCCTTCGATTTTTTTGCCAAAGCTATCCACTCTTCCAAAGAAAGTTCCTGCGGCCGCCTCTTTTCGTCTATACCAAGCGAAGAAAGGAGCTCCCCCCCACGGGGGAACGCCCCTATGGTATTGCGTAGCATTTTACGTTTTTGACCGAATGCAGCCTTTGTGAGCCGAAATATCTCCTCGATAGTTTCTGTATCGGCTTTCGGCTGGGAAAAACAATCAATATGCAGAACCGCTGAGTCCACTTTTGGAGGAGGTAGGAACGATTTGGGAGGAACGTTTGCGACAACCTGAGGTTTTCCGAATAAATTGACCAGAATCGTAAGCATTCCGCTGTCTTCTTCATCACAAATCTTTTCTGCAACTTCACGTTGAATCAGCAAAGTCATCGAAGTCGGTTTCTGCTCGGATTCCAGAAAAGCATGCCTGAGTAACGGAGAAGTGATGTGGTAGGGGATGTTGGCGACGATTTTGTAGGATTTGCTTGGGAATTCGGTTGTTAATGCATTTTGGTTAATTATCGTTAATTCGTTAATTCGTTGATTCGTTGATTCGTTATTTTGATTTATATATTCATTAATTAATATAATCATTCGTTCGTCTATTTCGATTGCGGTTACTTTTCCTGCTTTTTTTAGTAATTCTGCAGTCAAAATTCCGATTCCCGGTCCTATTTCGATTATATGATCATCGGGCTTTATAAGAGCGGCGGTTACTATTCGATCAAGAATTCCTTCATCACTCAGTAAGTGCTGTCCTAAATCCTTATTTAATTTCAGATGATTCTGTGAGCAGAATTGCCGGACACGATCGGAAAGAGAATCCATATCAAGAGCTTGACACTACTTAGTTTACGAGTAAAGTGCGTATCAGAAATGACTTCTCAGGCTTTCTTCTTCGGGTTTACTTTCTTCGCGTTTAGCGCGGGGAAGTCTGCCTGATTTCAGAGATTTATTAGTTTCTATTAGGCGCCTTCCCCAAGCAGTGGGGAGGTTTTTTGTTTATTACTTAATAATAATTATTATGGAAGATAAATCATTACATTCAGAAGCATTGATGTGGGAATCTCCAGGACTGCGAACAATGAATGTTTATTATACGGCATCTGAGCAAGATAGATGTCTTGAATTAATTGATGCATTTAGGATGGAAAGACAGCAGGGGTGTGTAGTCAGATTGTGTGGTTGTGATACACAGCAAGTTGCGGCACAAGCGGCCATGGATGAAACTTCTGATAGTTACTTTTTAAATTCAAATGGCCAATTAATTCAAGTGACTTAACTTTTGTTCAAAATTTTTTCAATTTAATCCATATTTATAATATGAATATATATCAACTTAGCGATGGTGGTGTATTGGAATCACAAACCGTATCGGATCTTATGGATGTAACAAGTCCTGAGTATTTACGAGTTCGTTTTGCTTTAGATAATCTTTTTAGAATGCAGCGAGAGGAGAATCCGGTACTGATTGAGGAATTAACTTTGATTGTCAGAGGTATTGAAATTCAAGGAGGGCACCCGGATGATTTTTTAGTGTCTGCACATGCAAGAGGATACAGCCATGTGGATTTACATAGAGCTATCCAAGAATTTGTAATTTAATGTTAAACGAGATTTTTTTAATTGGTCTACACGAATTGTTCTTTACAACTTTTATTTCGATAAGTAACCTGTTTGCAACGTTCACTTGAAAGTGCTTTTGTCACTCTCGAGCCCCGCCGATGTCGGGGAGGCTAAAGTTTTGATCAAGTGCACGGGTTACTAATTCTGGTTCACCTCCCTTGTCCATGACGGGGAGGTTTTTTTAATAAATCTGGTAAGTTTGTGACTTAATTTACGTCATATTTAATGAATATATTGATATACTCTCCCATATGAGAATACCTGTTTCCATCATCGGCTTATTACTACCAATTAGTGCTCTGGCTTTAAATTTCGATGCAGAGCTTCCATACAGCGATATTCCTCAGGATGCAGAAACCCGAATAGCTGTTGGAGCTTTGACTGATGAAGGAATACTGGAAGGTCATCCCGATGGAACATTCAGAGATCTGGACCTTTTGAACCGTGCGGAGTTTATGAAGATTGCAATGGCGTTGGTGAATGATGATGGTGAAGGAGAACTGATAGATTTAAATACGAATTGTTTCCCTGATGTTTCTTCTGATGCTTGGTTTGCGGCACCTGTGTGTTATGCAAAGTATCTTGGAATTGTTAGTGGTAATGCAATCATAGGAGTTGATCCCGATGAATGGTTCTTTGAGCCTTCGCGGTCTGTTCAATATGAAGAGGCCTTAAAAATACTGATTGGAATATATGAAACAAGAAATCCTTTGAGATGCTACAGTTGTTTGGTAGATTGGGCCGGAGAATGGTATGTTCCTTATGTGGTTGGTGCTGAGGATATGGGTATTGTGTTGGAAGGACTTAAGCCCGGACATAAAGTTACACGTGGAGAAATTGCGCGTCTTGTGCTTAATGTTTTGGCTTTCGAGTCCGGAGAACTTGATTTATTAAGAGCTGCAGAGCAGGAAGCAGAATTTAAGCTATCTGATCAGTGTAAGCCATATGTTTGTGATGACGGAGCCACTCATCCTTCATGTACAGAAGATGGACATCAGATAATGTATCTGGTAAATCCATGTCAGGTTTTTGTTCCTTCGAAGTGTGCTCCAATTGTCTGTGATGACGGTAGAAAATTCGCTTCATGTAATTCTTTAGGAGAGCAGCTCTTCTTTACAGGAGGAACACCATGTTTCAATGAGGCTGGTTTTGATGAAGATCCGATTGATTCGCCTCAGGCGGATGCGGTATACGATCCGGATACGGATTTAAGTACCGATGCCAGTTTTCTATTGCTGGGCAATACAACTCCTGTTCTCGGATCTATTGAAGTATTCAATAACAGTGAACCGTTTGATGTTTCTAAAATAACAATTATTTTTACTGCCGGAAGCAGTCTTAATTCGGTACAAGCCATACATGTTTACGATGAAGACGGACTTTATCTGGGCAGGGCAAACAAAGATTCATCGGCAGGAAACAGGCATTTTGTACTTAATCTGAAATCCGGAAGTTGGTCACTGGAAAAGCGTGAGGAACGTTATATATATGTTCGTGCTCAACTTAGTGAAGACCAGCAAGGAGGAGTTAGTGGCGAGGAACTGGAAGTCAGTGCCATTCAAATTGAAGGCAGCGGCATGTGGAGTAACAAAACTTATAATCAAAGTACAACAGATGATTTCAATTCATTCCAGACAGGTCGGTCTGATGTTATTGGTATTACAAATGCCGGAGCTGCAACTGATTTATTGGTTGCAGGGACAAATATACTGATTGGTGAATTCAGATTTGAGGGTCGAACAGTCAGTGGGACTGCGGATCTGGAGATTACGGATATTGTGTTCACAATTGGAGCTAACGATGATGTGGCAGTAAGCAACATGCAGCTTGGTTCAGAAGGCAGTACAGATCGTATTAATTGTACTATTGTGAGTAATAAAGGTACTTGTTCGACTATTCCCGATTATCTTGGATCATTCGAAAAAGCTCCTCGTATTATTCAAATTTTCGGTGATGTTACAATTCCTGCCGGTGCACTTCGTCCCAGTCTTCAGCTTTCCATAAATAATCCCGGATCGATAGGGTCAGCAGGGGATTTAACATGGACCGACGGAAGTAGCTCGTTTACGTGGGTGCCGACGGGGACACCTGTTGTGAGGGGGACGTACTTTAACTGGTGAAATCGAATACTAGAATATTAGTATATCGGGCCTCATGGTATGGAATATTGGAATATCGGAATATTGGGCCTCATGGTATGGAATATTGGAATATCGGAATATTGGGCCTCATGGTATGGAATATTGGAATATCGGAATATTGGGCCTCAT
>Ga0180007_10004559_pt1 | contig 14601 bp, 16 predicted proteins | sample MM_PC_MetaG_FD_121122 | JGI IMG/M metagenome (GOLD analysis project Ga0180007, IMG submission 121122) | Groundwater microbial communities from the Aspo Hard Rock Laboratory (HRL) deep subsurface site, Sweden - MM_PC_MetaG | ecosystem: Environmental > Aquatic > Deep subsurface > Groundwater... | reverse complement strand
GGAATGACAAATAAAAACGATTGCCGCGTCACTTCGCTCCTCGCAATGACATTCAGATTAAGATCGGATCTCTGCTTTGAATTTTTCTTTTAGACGAAGTTGCACTTTATTCATCAATCCATCAACTTCCTTGCTCTCCAGTGTCCTTTCTGGAGATAAACACTCAATGTGCATAGCAACGGATTTCTTTCCGGCTGGCACTCCCTTTCCTTTAAACGTATCAAACCACTGAACCGAACTAACGAGCTCATCCGAACGTTGAATTTCGCGCGCAATATCATCAAACTCCACTCGTGAATCAACAACAACTGCTAAGTCACGTTTTGCTACAGGAAATTCAGAAACTGGAGTGCAACGTTTAGTAGTTGTCGCGAACTTAAACAAAATCTCAAGCGGCATATCAACAAGCGCAACCGGTCCTTCAAGTTTGAAACGCGCTGCGATCTTTGGAGATACTTCGCCGACTGTTGCTACGAGCTCCTCATTCACAAACGCCTGAACCGTACGTCCTGCGTGCCAGAATGAATCTTTTGATAATCTACGCCACGAAATACCGAGTTCCGAATCCCGAATCCCGAGTTCCAAAAGTATGTGCTCAACAAAACCTTTTGCAACTTTCCACGCTTCTGGCATTCCATTAAAAAGCGCACCTAATTCTAACTGCTCATCTGGTAAATCTTTCGCTCGCGGATAGTAGACATTCGCGACTTCAAAAAGTCTCAGCTCAGATTCGCGCTCCTTGTTCTCATTTGCAATCTGCAAAAGCGACGGTAACAATGTGGTGCGCATGATCTCTAAATCCTTAGTTAAAGGATTTTGCAAATGCAACATTTCCGTTGGATTATAATCCGCTTTCTTCAATAAATTTTCTGATACAAACGAATACGAATAAGTTTCAGTCATGCCCGCGCCCTTTGCAACCTCGCGCAATCTATCCTCCCAAACCAACTCTGGATCCATGGGACGCGTTGCCAAATCCATTGGCACAACCCCCGGAATATTTGCGTATCCGTAAACTCGCGCAACCTCTTCAACCAAATCACGCGCCATTTCAATATCATGATCGCGCCACCACGGCACAATCGCATTAATCTTCTTTCCGGAAGTCGTGGTTTTAAAACCAAGGCGATTAAGAATTGCGACCATGTCTTTTTGCAAAAGCGTCACGCCAATAAGAGAATTGATTTCATCAGATGTGATACTAAACTTTTTGGGTTTATATTTTTCCGCTTGCACATCCGTAATCGCGCCTGCGAGCTTGCCGCCCGCAACTTCAATCACAAGTTCAATGGCACGTGCGAGCGCGAACTGCGGCGCTTCGGTAGACAAACCTTTTTCGAAAAGTTGCTGCGAATCTGAAAGTAGATTCAACTTGCGAGATGTTTTGCGAATGGAAACCGAATCGAAAGATGCAGCTTCCAGAATAATCGATGTGGTTTTGTCTGTGATGCCGGTTTCTTCACCGCCCATAATTCCAGCTACAGCAATCGGTTTTTTATCATCAGCAATCACCAACATTGTATCCTCCAGTTTATAATTTTTGCCATCAAGCGCCTTAATCTTTTCACCGGCGCGCGCCAAACGAATGTTTATACCCCCATTTACTGTTCCAAAATCAAAAGCATGCAGGGGCTGTGCGAGCTCAAGCAAAACGTAGTTTGTAATGTCAACGATGTTGTTTATGGAGTTAAGACCGGCGAGCGCCAAACGTTTACGCAACCACCATGGAGATGGCCCAACTTTCACACCCTCAATCTTTGCAGCCATATAGCGCGGGCAGAGTTTTGGAGCTGCAACTTTTACTGAAACTTTTTTACCAGTGCTTTTTGGAAGCTTGTCTACTTTCCAAATAAATTCGCGATCTAAAATCGCAGCAGCCTCGCGTGCCATTCCCACCATGCCCATTGCATCTGGACGGTTTGATGTAACTTCAATATCAAGCACAGCATCTCCAAGATAGGCGAGCGCATTTGCAAGCAAAGTGCCAGGTTTCATTTTCATTTCCGGAATATAAACTCCCAAATCTAAAATATCACCCTCTTCATGCGGAAATGCATCTTGCAATCCAATCTCATCTGCCGCAGCAATCATTCCCTCGCTTTTAACACCGCGAATCTCAGCGGTTTCCAATTTCACCAAATCCCCTTCACCGTGCCAGCGAATCATCGCGCCCGGCAAAGCAACTGCCACCCATTGATCTTCTTTCAAATTTTTGCCGCCACAAACAAGCGTTAATTTCTTTTTACCAAGATCTGTAACTGCAAGTTGCAACTTATCTGCCTTTGGATGCTTCTTTAATTCTATTACATGACCGACCACAATATTATTCAACATTTCAGCAGGATGCATGATTCGCTCAACAGCTGGGCCAGACAATGAAACACGCTCGCTAAACTCTTCCGGCGTTTCTGCCAGTTTAACGTAATGCTTTAACCAATCGTAGGAAACTAAGGAATTCATAAGTTTGATTTTACTTTTGCAGCTTCATCTTCTGATTTAGATTTTAGATAAATTCCATAAATAATTCCAAATGGAATCGCGATTAATGCCAGAATTCCAACCAATCCGAATATTATATTAAACATGCGAGCTAAGCTAGCCACTGTAGAAGAAGGTTCTATCTTTGTAATTATTAAACCAAAAATAAACCATAGGATGATGTCAAGTGAGATAACTATGAAAGGAGCGGCTATTACAAGCGTCCCACGATTTTTTGATTTCATAAGATTAAAATTGCTTTATGAAGCTCCTTCAACTTCCGGCAACTTCTTTTTAAGAACAAAGAAGCCATGCCTAACTTTATCAGGTTTTACCTCATTAACCTCCACAACTTCCATACCATGCTTTTCAAAAAACTTTTCCCATCTTTCGGTATTACGATAATTGTGAGGAAGATCCTCAGATAATTGCAAATTCAGCTTGCGATCAATCTTTTCTGTAACCTTTCGTTCATCTTCGTTGTCTACAAGATCCTCTGCTACAAAAGCATAGCCGTCAGATTTTAAAACGCGGCGTAATTCGGCAAATGCAGCATCGTGTTCTTTTTCATCCATATGATGTAGGACAAAAAACATAGTTACAGCATCTAGCGATTCGTTCTCAACACCCTCAAGATTTGTGGCCGTAACATTCTCAGGTAAATAACGAGAGTCATGAGCTAGTGTTTCAAGTCGTTCTTTCACCGGTTTCGTATAATGGTCGTGCGGATCGCAGCCCATGATATTGGAACGAGGCAAAACCTGATCAAGCTCGTCCATTTCATGCCCTTTTCCAGCACCTATACATAATACATCCACCCCTTTTTCAGCTCCGGCAGTAATGTTTTCAGGATCCTTCCATTCAATCTTTGGACGCAAATATTTAAGCACCTTAGCTTCTTCACGCATCCATTCAGCACGTTCTTGAAGTGCTTTATCAACAACAGAAAAACGACTGGCTTCGCGAACAACCTTTGGCACTATTTCTTCTCTACGTGGTGTTTCAAACATAATTAAAACTGTTTTAAAAATCGCATGTCATTTTTATAAAGGATGCGAATGTCATCAATTTTCATACCCTCTTTCATCATGTATGTGCGCTCAAGTCCCCAGCCAAATGCAAAGCCTGAATATTTCTTAGGATCAACTTTTCCGGCTTTGAGCACATTTGGATGCACCATTCCTGCACCGCCAAGTTCAAGCCATCCCTGTTTGCACACGCGGCACTTTGTTTTATCTGCGGCTACTCCGGTTCCTCCGCAGACTCCGCATGAAATATCAATTTCAAACGACGGCTCAGTAAAACGAAAATGGTGCGGTCTGAGACGGATAGCGCGATCCGGGCCGAAAAATGCTTTTGCAAAATAATCGAGTGTCCCACGCAAATGTGAAATCGAAACATCTTTATCTACATACAAACCCTCAAACTGATGAAACATTGGCACATGAGTAATATCACTTTGTCTTCTATAACATTTAGCAATGTTAATCATGCGCACTGGAAATTCTCCGCGCTCCAATTCACGTACTTGCGCATTTGATGTGTGAGGAGTTAAAACCATTTTTCCTTTTTTGGAAGTAGGAGCGTCCATAAAAAAAGTCTCCCACTCATCACGCGCAGGATGATCGGGCGGCATGTTCAAAGATTCAAACGCGTACCAATCCCAGTCAACTTCAGGATAACGCGCTCGCACAAAGCCAATCTTATTAAAAATCTCAGTTATCTCCCTAATCGCTTGCGTCATAATATGAAGATGCCCTTGCGGCGGACGAATTCCCGGCTCAGTAACATCTTCGCGCTCTTTGTCTGCCAAACTTTCAAACACTGCGCCTCCCAATTCACCTTTCTTCAACTCAAACAGCTTCAAACTTTCCTGCTTGATTTGATTAGCCATTGCCCCGGCTTTTGGCCGCACATCTTTACTCAAAGAAGAAAGATCTTTTAAGAGCGCAGTAAGTTTTCCTTTGCGCCCAAGATATTCGATCTCCAATTGTTCAAGCCCGGAAATATCTTTAGCCTTATCCGCTGCCTTCTCAATCTCCTTTTTTAAAGCTTTTAGTTTGTCCAACATATATCCCAATAGACTATCAAATAATATGATAGCTGTCATTTATCCATTTTCATCCCATCTCCGGGGTCAGACCCCTTTTCCTCATTTAGATATAATGTCGGCGAGGTGATATTATGAATGTACGCAAGATACACAGTAACTCGATGGACAATCAAAATTTATTTTCTTAATTATTTCAATTTTATTCATATGCGTGCTCTAAAAGGACTATCAACCAGAATATTGGTTATTATAATCATAGGTGTTCTCAGTGCTGTGGCATGTGCGATCTTATGGCGTATTTCAATCAATAAACACACAACTTCGCAAATGAGGATCGATCAACAATCAACAACAGCACCGAATGGCTGGAGAATATTTAAAAGCAGCGCGTTTAACTGTTCTATTAAACTGCCAAATGATTGGATGTTGGAAAATCCGTATTTTGGTTCACTAGACGATCTGAACGAAGATATTTTTAATGGAGACCCTATGTATGGATTTTTAACAACTGTTTCATCTCCGGATAGGAAAGAAGTGGTTGCTTTCATGACTGGTCCGCTGGAAACTTACGGATATGAGTGTGAAGTGAAAATCTTAGGAATTAATAAACTAAAAGTTAAAGAAGTCAATTGTCCCGGCTCGAGTGATGATGTAGTCCCCGGCCGCATTAATTACGAATTTATAGATAAAAATCTGGTTCTTGTTTCCAACGGTAAATCAGTAACAATCGACAAAATCTTAAAACTTATTGAGTTTAATTGAATCCCAAAACAATAAAAATTTTATTTTTATGAAACACAGTATAAGCAGCAAACAACCGAACGATCTTGATGGAAAGCAAAAAAAAATCAAAAAATTCCGTATATTCCTAGGAATAGTACTGGCTATATTTTTTGTCGCGTATTTGATTTACTCATCTCCACGAGTGGATACCGCCATTAAAGATTCGTATCTGAGTATATTTATAATATCTTTCGTTTGTGTTGGAATCTGTATAATATTAGTTCAATTATTGACTTTTATTTTAAAAACTATAACTAAGTTTTTTAAATTTATTTTTCGCCACCCTATATTTGTAGCGGGATTCTTTTTAATCCTTATAGCAGCCGTAGCTTCGGTATTTATACTCTTCGAACTTACTCATAGAACAGAGATAGCCACATCTGTTATCCAAGATAATCTAACGGAATTAATATCAATTAAAATCAAAGCGAATGCCTTTCCTGTGAGTAAAAAAATGAATGCGGACTGGGAAGAGGCCGCGAGCTCAACAAAAATAATATTTGATAATTTATCCTCAATAAAAACACCTGATACATTAAATGATTACCAGCTTGCTTCTCTGGCATGGTCTAAAGAAATTTTGGAATCTGCTAATACCGCAAATTGGAAAAAAATTAATGACCAGCCGGGCGATTTCAAACTTTCTATTAGCGATGACAAAGCAACGAACTTCTTGACTCTTAGCATTAAAAAGATAGAAGAGCTCAAAGAGCAGGGAAATGTTGCCATAACAAATAAAGATCGGGATGCAATGCGAAAAATTGCCGCCAGTTTATTGGTTCAAATACATTGGCTAAACGGAGTTCTCCATTCATCTACCGATTCTTTATCAATCAATATAATCAATACGGCTTACGCACAAGACAATCTTCTAAAATTGCCCGGCGTACCGGAAGTCGGGCCCGGATGTGCGATAGAGACTAATCCAAAAAGTGACAATTACGGTAAATGCAAAGTTCCGGGTACAGTACAAACGCCGGAAGAAAATAAAAAAACCGCTCCAGTAAAACCTGGTGAAAAAACTAAATTAGTCCCGGAAAAAGATACTGATCAAAAAGAGAATGTTCCGCCGGGAGCAGATCTAGAAACATATACACCTCATGTGTATTCTTCGGATATCAGAAAAGTTTGTTTCACCGCTTATAATGGAAAGGATTTCTGTGTTCCGGAGGTTATAGAAGCAACAACCAATATTTATAAAACGGCCATAAATTATGCGAATGGCAAAGTAAGCGGAATTTCCAGTTGGGATAAAGCGTGGGAATCTGCCACAAATCTTGCCGGTATTGAACCTAGCATCCCATCAGCTGAAGGTGGACACGAAATTCCTAGCGAAGGAGTAGTGTCTCATGGCGCGAAAGATACACCTCCGCCTCCCAGTCCGAAAGTTAATACACCGATGACAGCTCCGACTCCGGTGCCAGCCCCTACACCTGTCGTACCAAAGGTAATAGAAAAAATTACTTGGGACGGAAATTACTTTAATGTAAACGGCAGCTATTCTTGGAGCACAATTTCTTGCGTTGGTAATACTGGCAGAGAAGACAAACAATCAAAGGGCGGACTTTCTCTGCGGAGCGTTACAAACAATATGGTTAATGCCGGTTCTGGCCAAGAAAAAGCTATTGATTCAAATGGCTATGTCAGTTATGAAACAAAGACGGATTCTGAATATTCAACTGTAACAACTTGGCAATTTTATCGTAAGGATGGCATTGCGTACGCTGACGGAAAAGATGTGGAGCGTTATGTAGGAACTTTGTTCGGCAATCCTGAGCAAATGACTTGTACGCGTACAGCGACTGTTTACCGCGTTGGAGATTAAATATTTTGTCCGTACTATGCTGATCCCATCGGAGCCTAAAAATCGAGGAGCGCAGCATTTTTCTCCTTAGGGGGTCTGACCACTTTTATCGGCAGTATCTGCAGCCTTCTCAATCTCCTTCTTTAAAGCCTTTAATTTATCGAGCATAAGTTTGATTTCCCCATTCATTTATCCCAATAGACTATCAAATTATGTGATATATGTCATTTCGACCAACTTAACTATTGCTGTAATGATTGCATTATGTTAATATTGTAATACAATGTATTACTCTATGACCGAATATTATGCGACAAGTCATCAACATCTCTCTCCCCCCAAAAACAGTCACAGCTGTCAAAAAGGCTGTTAAGGAAGGTAACTTTATCAGCACGAGCGAATTTTTTCGCAGTCTGCTTCGTGATTGGCAGGAAGGAAAATTACTCAATAATTTAGATGAAAGCCGAAGAGCTATCAAAGCTGGCAAGGGCAAAGTTTTGAATTCCCTGAAAGATTTACGATAAATCTCTATGGAAATTATCTACAGTCCAAGATTTGCACGTGAGTATAAAAAATTACCAGAAAAAGCTAAGTCTGCAGCTGAACAACAAGAATTGATATTCCGAAAAGATCCTTTTGACCCTAGGCTTAAAACCCATAAATTGAAAGGGAGACTAAAAGGATTCCTATCTTTTTCAATAGGCTACAAATACCGAATAATCTTCGAGCTCAGCAATGAAAAAAGAACTGCACACTTTCACTCTGCCGGTAATCACGAGATTTATGGATAACTGGATTACATCCTTCGGGGGTCAGACCCCTTAGCTTTTGTAATTGAACCTAAATTTTCTTTTTATCCAGCTAATAATCTTAAAGGTTGTTAAAAATATCACCCCATAAAAAACCCCAACAACCAACCATATCCACAAATACTCAAGCCATGCCAAAGGCCCACCATCCAGAGCAAGACCAGCACAGGCCTCTACTCCGCCTATTCTAAAATCTATTGCTTTAAATACATTACACAGAGGATCAAGAAAGAAATAAAATATAGAGCCAAGTGGGCGCAGAATCACGAATGGGAAGAAGATCTGAAAAAGTAGTTCAATTACTTTGTTCTGAAATGAATTGAATTCATCAATATAAATTAGCATTGACCAAAAAAGCATCCCGAAAATAAACCCGACAAGAAAAATTTTTAGAGCTTGTTTTTTAGTCTTAGTCATATTTTTCAAACTGAACCAACCTACTACATCCCAACCAACCCTTTTAGGCCGCCTACGATGGTGTCAGCATTGCGGCCTATGTCACGCGCTGTTACCAAGAGAATGAGCGCAATCAAGATGAGAAACGCGATATTGTGAATAGCTGCTTCTAAGTTGCGACTCATTGCGCGACGACGAATTTTTTCTACTAACAAAAACACAACGCGGCCGCCGTCTAAAGCAGGAATCGGCAAAAAGTTCAGCACTGCCAAGTTTATAGATAGAATAGCTGCGAACTGTAATAGCGGCACAATTCCTTGCTGCGCGATCTGTCCGGTCATAACCGCGATACCAACCGGCCCGGCAATATTTTGCGTTACTGACTGACGCGTAGCTAAATCTCGGAAAATCTCAGCAAATGTTATAACAATGGCTTTTGTGTAGCCATAGGTTATCTGTACTCCGACACTTATCGCGCTCAAAGGCGGGAATGAAACATGCCCCACTTCTGCCAAACCCACACCCAGTGCCACGCGATCAAGTTCTTTAACATACGCCGGTGTCACATCAATATCTTGAGCAACTCCGTCGCGTTCGATTCTTACCAAAAATGTTGCTTCACCGCGCTCTGCAATCAAATCACGACCATGTTTATACGAAGTTGGCTCAACGCCGTCAATGGATAAAACAATATCATTTGGTTCAAGCCCGACTTTATACGCAGGAGACTCTGCCATGATTTGAGTAATACGAACTGAGCGCTCGCTTATCCTGGCCGACTCAGGCAAATCTTCCAGCACTACATTCGTACCGATCATGAACACGGTTGAAAAAAGAACAATGGCCAAAATCCAGTTCATGCCCACGCCAGCCGCAAGAATTACCATTCGTTTCCAAATTGCTTTGGAATTTAATGAGTCCGGATCATCTTGCCCGTCAGCCTGCTCCCCTTTTATGCGTACAAAACCACCGAGCGGCAGCCAGTTCAACGACCAGATCGTATTCTTGTACGGCCCGTCATCTTTTCTGCCCACCCTCTTCCACTTTCCTTTTTCTTTAACAAATCCCAACAAACGTGGTGGAAATCCATAACCAAACTCATCCGCTTTTACACCGAACAAACGCGCTGCTGCAAAATGTCCTACTTCATGAATGAGAACTAAGACTGAGAGAACTATTAGAAAATAGATGACTGCCATTTTGTTTTTGTGCTGTCATCCTGAGCGCAGCCGAAGGATCTTCCTATTAAATAAATGCTCTCGGCAGATGTTTCGAGCGGAAGATTCCTCGTCGCTCCGACTTCCCTCGGAATGACAATTAAGTAAATTATTATTAACTAAGTAAAGCTTGTTTAAAGACAATGGAGTGCCCCAGCCATTTTTGTGCGACTTCCTCAGAGTGTTTGGATACGTCCGTTAGATAGTATAGCTGATCTCCGCTTTTGATTAATCCTTCTGTCTGCAAAATACGCGATACAACCGAGCTTGCTGAATCGATTATCTTAACCTTGTTGCCGATGAATCTTTGAACCAAAGGACGCAGTAGCGGATAATGTGTGCAGCCCAAAATCAGTGTGTCGATGTTCTGCTGTTTAAGCGACGATAGGTAGTATCTCACAATTCTCTTAGTTTCTGAACGCTCCAACCAACCTTCTTCCACAAGCGGAACAAAAAGCGGACAAGACCTGGCAAAAATTTCGGGTTTCGGGTTTCGGGTTTCGGGTTTCAGATTGTGTTCGTACGCTTTTGAATTTATTGTTGCGCGCGTGCCAATTACACCGATTCTGCCTTTAGTCACAACCAAAGCATCTTGCGCAGCAGGAGTTATAACTTCGAACACAGGGATGTTCGGATATTTTTTCTTTAATTCCTCAGATGCAACTGCACTCGCTGAATTACATGCGATGACAATTGAAGTCGCTCCCTTTGAAATTAAAAACTCCGCATCTTCGAGCGCGTAACGGATTACAGTTTCAGGACTTTTGTTTCCATACGGTGTGCGAGCAGTATCACCAAGATACACAAAAGACGCTTCAGGCGCCCGTTGCAATAATTCGCGCACAACAGTGAGTCCTCCAATTCCGGAATCAAAAATTCCAATCATAGTTTAGAAGTTAGAAGCTGGAAGTTAGAAGTTAGAAGTTAGAAACTGGAATATCAAAGAAAAAACTCCTAGCTTCAGGCTTCTAGCTTCTAGCTTCTAGCTTCTTCGTATTAATTCTGTTAGCTCTTTAATCTTTTCGTAAGTTAATTTTTCGCTTCTTGTTTCCAAATTTAAACGAATTAAAGATTCAGTATTGGAAGTGCGAAGATTAAACCACCAATCTTGCTCAGGATTATCCGGATATCTAAATTCCATACGAATCCCATCAATATCTATAACTTGCGTGGCCTCAGCCGCATATACTTGTTTGATGCGCTCAATAATCTCCTCCTTATCATCAACTTCAAAATTTAATTCGCCCGAGTGAAAATATTTTGCTAAAGGTTTCCAAAGTTCGGACAAGCGAGCTTTTTCGCGCGCTAATCTTCGCAAAATATACAACATCACCAAGTCTCCGGACTCAACATAACGAAGATCGCGGAAATAATAATGCATTGATAATTCCCCGGCAAAAGTAGCTCCTTCCTCTCTCATTTGTCGCTTTATAAATGCGTGGCCAACCGGACACATCTTTGAGCGACCTCCCGCTTGTTCAATGGCTTCAGGCGCAGCCCAAGATGATCTCACGTCATAAAGAACCAAACCTCCGGGAGAAGAACGCAGCACTTCCTGTCCAATTATGGCAATAGCCAAATCTCCGGAAACCGATTTTCCGTTTTCATCCATTAAACCAATTCGATCCGCATCACCGTCAAAAGCAATGCCCAAATCGCAATTTTCATTCAAAACCATGTCTCGCAAATCATTTAAAGTTTCAGTCTTTATTGGATTGGCTTCGTGATTTGGAAATGTGCCGTCCGGCTCAAAATACATTGGAATTACTTCCAGCCAAGGCAGACGGCTTAAAAGTTCCGGTAAGATCGCACCCGCCATCCCATTGCCGGCATCAATCGCAATTTTAAATTTAGGCATGTCAGTCGGCAAAACCGCCAGCTTCAAAATATGATCTACATATCTTTGCAGCGCACCGGGATCATCAATCACATTACCTTTTCTACTTGGCGTAAATTCCATCTCGTCAATATTTTGAAAGGCCTCTGCCAATTCTTCCATTCCGCTGCCCTGACCAATTGGAAACGCGTCCCCTCTAACCATCTTAAATCCATTGTACTTACCCGGATTATGCGAGGCCGTGACCATGACGCCGAAATCATATTCTCCGTTACCGAGACCAACGATCACATTAAACATTGGAGTGCTGCACAAACCTATGCGCACAACATCAGCGCCGCCGGAAATCAAACCCTGAATTAATCCGCGCTCCAGAGCCGTAGACGTAACACGCATATCATGACCCACTAAAACTTTTCTCGGGCCGAATTGTTTTACCAAAGACAATCCCAAGTTAATAGCGAACGTCTCGTCTATTTCACCGGGCGACAAACCGCGGATGTCATATGCTCGAAATACGTGTTTTATTAAATTGTTCATAAATGGTCTACAAAATTACTGGATTACGAATTGACGAATGTGATACGAATTTTACCTGCCTACCGGCAGGCAGGCGAATGGGTGAAGTATTACGAATAATATTTAGTAATTAGTAATTAGTAATTCACTTTCTCATACCTATTATATATACCACTGCATATACCAACGTATACACTATCGTATATCAATTGACTGATCCCGGAATAACTGCTAGATTTGGATTGTAGATACTTTACTAAATTAACGCAATTTATTCCAAATATATGAAATTGTTTTGGTTAATACCAATAGCCATCGTAATTATTGCAGCCTGGGCAATCGCTGTATATAACGGCTTAATTAAGCTCAGAAACCGCACAGACGAAGCTTGGTCAGATATCGATGTTCAACTAAAACGTCGCTATAACCTTATTCCAAACATTATGGAAACTGTTAAAGGTTATGCAAAACACGAATCGGGAACATTTCAAAAGGTAACAGAGGCTCGAACATCTGCAATGCAGGCAAAAACAGTAAAAGAGCACGCACAGTCTGAAAACATGCTTTCTCAGACTTTAAAGAGTTTATTTGCCGTAGCTGAAGCTTACCCTGAACTCAAGGCAAATCAAAACTTTTTACATCTTCAGCAAGAACTCTCAGATACTGAAGACAAAATTCAAGCTTCCCGCAGATTCTACAATGGTAATGTAAGAGATATAAATACCAAAATCCAAAGCTTCCCGGACAACTTAATCGCCGGAATGCTCGGATTTAAAAAGCGCGACTTCTTCGAAATCAACGAAGCGGAAAAAGCAGTTCCTCAAGTAAAGTTCTAATTACGAATTGACGAATACGCTACGGATATTACGAATGATTACGAATAGCGCATGGAATCATCTAATTTAAGGCGCTCAGACCTCCTATACCCCGAATTAAGTTATAAAGTGTCGGAATTCTGTTTGAAATAGACAGTTCAATTGGTTATGGACATAGAGAATATGTTTATCAGAAATCTATAGCTTCGCTCTTAGAAAGGAACGGTATAAAGTTCAAGCGCGAAGTTTATGTTCCGGTGGATTTGAGTGGTGTAAAAGTCGGTAGAAATTTCTTAGATTTTCTTATCGAAGATAAGCTAATCTTGGAACTAAAATGCGGTCATAGATTCATAAAATCTCATTTCGAACAAACTAATTCTTACTTGAAGGCATTGGATAAAAAACTTGCTGTCCTAGCCATGTTCACTCCAAAAGGCGTCCGTTTTCATCGTCTCCTTAATTAAAAATTCGTCAACTATTCGCAAAATTCGTAACACGATTCGTAATTCGTCATACCATGTATAAACAGATCGACTCTAACCGTCGCAAGACATGGATCCTAATAATGTTATTTATTGGGATCTTGGCTGCGGTTGGTTGGTTTTTTGGCTATATTTACACGGACACCGGTTCGTTGCCTTTAATCATAGCTCTGGTCATATCTTTGGGCATGACGTCGATCTCTTGGTTTGCCGGAGATAAAATAGCGCTATCAATAAGCGGGGCGCATGAATTAAAAGAGAAATCCACTTTTCCCACGCTGTGGAATGTGGTTGAAAATCTTTCAATTACTGCGGGTATAAAAAGTCCGCGCATTTATATTATTGAGGATAATTCACCAAATGCCTTTGCCACAGGACGTGATCCTGAACATTCTTCAGTAGCAGTAACCACAGGGCTACTCAGCCGTTTGGAACGAGCGGAATTGGAAGGTGTGTTAGCGCATGAGTTGAGTCATATCAAAAATCTGGACATTCGTGTAATGATGGTTGTGGTCGTGTTAGTCGGAACAATTACTATTATTGGTGATATGTTCTTGCGCTTTAGTTTGTTTGGCAGAGGCAAAAGCCGCGACCGCGGACAGGCTGGCGCGATTCTGATGATTGTCGGTGTTGTATTTTTAATCCTTGCACCGCTCGTCGGCGAACTTATAAAGTTGGCAATTTCACGAAAACGCGAATATCTCGCTGATGCATCAGGCGCTCTGTTAACAAGATATCCGGAAGGTTTGGCGCGCGCGTTGGAAAAAATCAGCACTGCGGCAATTCCTCTGAAACGCGCTTCAACAGCAACCAATCATCTTTGGATTTCAGAGCCGGGCGCAAAAGGAGGTATGAGTAAAAAATTCCACGCCCTATTATCCACGCATCCACCAATCCAAGATCGAATCATACAACTACGTGCAATGTAGATCCAGTAGTAAACACAATAGTGAATTCAATAGGGACACGACTGCATCCACCACTACATTTACCACTGCATTTACTACTATATCTACTACGAATATACTCTATATATGTTATTCCCCGACTTGATAAACCGTTTCACCACGCACTTGAGAGAGGCGTTGCAAAAAGCGCTGAGTTTTACTGTTGCTAATGGCCGCGAGTTAGTCGAACCCGGGGATTTGGTTGTTGGACTTTTGTACGAGAAAGGCTCGATCGGATCCGAATTACTGCAAAAGTCAGGTTTTAAAATCCAAGACGCAGAAAAAGAATTCCGTGGTAATCCTAACAAAATACACCGCCTGGCCACACCGGACTTATCGCAAACCGTAAAACGCATAATAGAAAAATGTATTTTAATCGCACATTTAAATGAGCATAAGTATGTTGGCACAGAACACCTCTTGTCTGCACTACTAGCGTCTGAAGACAAACAGCTCATTGC
>Ga0180007_10004558_pt1 | contig 14602 bp, 17 predicted proteins | sample MM_PC_MetaG_FD_121122 | JGI IMG/M metagenome (GOLD analysis project Ga0180007, IMG submission 121122) | Groundwater microbial communities from the Aspo Hard Rock Laboratory (HRL) deep subsurface site, Sweden - MM_PC_MetaG | ecosystem: Environmental > Aquatic > Deep subsurface > Groundwater... | reverse complement strand
GAAATGGGAGAAGGAATCACCGGAACAAATAGCGCGTGGCGTGCCGAATCCGTACCCGATGACAGAGGCGCAATTGAATGCAATAGGGCAGGGCAGGGCAGTAACGAATGAGGAGAAAGAATTCAAGCAAGCCGCGTGGAAGCAATTAGCGCTGGCCGGGAAATGGGAGAAGGAATCACCGGAACAAATAGCGCGTGGCGTGCCGAATCCGTACCCGATGACAGAGGCGCAATTGAATGCAATAGGGCAGGGCAGGGCAGTAACGACTGAGGAGGATAAGGCGGCACAGGATAAGATTGCCAAAGCCAAGGGTAAGATGGACACGTTATATAGGCGGTTTCAAAATTTGGCATGGGACAAGGACGAGAGCGAAAAAGATAAACAGAAATATGAGCAAGCAGGAAAGGAATATGAAAAGGCGGAGCGGGAATACCTTGCATTACTGGATGGCGGGAATGCAACCGAAATTGGTACCAATGGGGAATCCACCGATAAATCAGCATTGACTCCAGCCAGGCAAGCGGAGATAGACGCCAATGCGAAAAAGTTGGGCTGGACAGAGACACAAAAACAGCAGTATATAAGTGAAAATTATGCCCAGTGAACTTAAAAAGATGCAGGTATGGAAGAGTAAGAATGTCGAACTAATGCGGATGCAGGAATGGCAACAGACCTCAGAGCCGGATATCAGTATTGACATAGACAAACCGTTGGGCATAGGCACGTCGACAACCGGGATAAAACCGGATAAACTGCAAATGAGGGTAAGGGAACGGCAGACACAGATGGAATACCTCCAGGAGGCATACGATAAGCAGGTGAAGGCGGACCAGGAGAAATACGGATATTCCTTCAATCTGCCATGGGAAGAGATGAAGAAAGTCAGGATAAGGATTCCGCCGGCGGCGCCGCCACCGAAAGGCGGGGTCGGCAAGGGATGGACCGAATGGAGCCCGGGCAGTAATGCCATGCTGACGCTATACCAATGGCGTTATATTCAGAAGGAAATGGCGGACGCGGAGGTGGAGATTGCGAGGCAGAAGATAGGCGAGACAATAATGGCGCCAATGGAGCGTATTGCATGGCTTGGCGATATAGCAGCAGGAGCGGCCGAGGGATTCAAAAAGGGACCTGCCGGAGCAATGACAGATTATCTTGTAGACAGTATTATGTCAGCATTAGCCGGCAAATCGGTAGGACTCCCATTTTCATGGGAGGATATTTTCAATAAGCAAACAGTCGAGGGGATGCTGAAACCTTTAGAGAGAGTAAGTAGAATAGTTGCCAAGGGCGAAAGGGCATCCATAGAAGAAATGGCCGGTGTGGAAAACCTGCCTGCATGGATGGAGGTGGGGGGTGAATTGAGTAAATTAGGGCTGGATTTTGCTACACCCGGCAAGGCGGTGAGTTCAATGAGGAGTCTGGCAACAAAGGTATTGGGTATAGATACAATCAGGAATCTGCAGAAGGTGCAGGGGATGATAAAGACATACGAGGAAGGTATAGGTAGAGGTGGAGAGATAATATCGACGGAGAAGAAGACGTTTATGCAGGAGCAGTTAACTATCCTGAGACAGATGGAGGGGGTGCTGCAGGATAAGGTTAGCCGGGGACTGGGCGCGAAGATAAGCGAGGCGATAGCCAATGCGCAACCGCACGCGCATAAGGGACCGAAAAAGCCGCTGGAGGGGAAGGCGTTTATAAAGGAACAGAAGGGTATAGGGGATACCGTTATAGGTAAAGGGGAAATTGGATATCATTCCACGGATAAAATATTGACCGATAAAATTAAATCGGGCAGTTATTCGCCGCAGAATTATTTTGGCGAGGGGGTCTATATCAGTAATATAAAAAGGTCATACCCCGGCAAAAATACCTATGAGGTATCAGTGCCGGCAGGATTGAAGACATTGGATTTGACGCAAGGCAATAACGTTGACAAGTTTTTGGTGCAAGTAAGTAAGAAGACGGGAATTGCAATTGAAAAAACCGGACAAGGCGTATATGAGGATTTGCGGTTAATGGCATCCAAGGTTGATAACGGGGACAGGATAGTTCGCAATGCGGTTGATGAATTAACGAAGGGATATGAGGCGATAAAATCGCCGGTTTATTTAGGAGGGGGAGAGGCGGGGCAATATGAAATGGCGATAAGAAAATCGGAATTGCCAATACAATACGCGCATAAGGGACCGAAAAAGCCGCTGGATAAGTTTATTGCCGACCTGCGCGCGGAAGTGAAACCTACTGTGCGGAGTATTAGGGAAATTGATAAGGAATATCAAGGGATTAGAAACCAACAGGAAGTTTTAAGGCAGAGGAGAATAGCAAGTAAAAATAAAGAGGAAAGGCAGGCATTATATACACAAGAGAACAATCTTAAGCCCAAACTAATTCAACTGGATAAAGAAAAAATGTACGCATTAGAGGGGAAACTTCCCGTAACAGTGGAAGAAATGATTGCGGATGCCAAAGCCACAACGGTAGCCCCAAAACCCTTTACTGCAGAGATAAGGCCATTAAAACCGCCGAAAAGACAGGCGCCGACACCGGCAGAGGAAATCAAGGTATCGGAGATGAAGAATGAGATAGACGTCTGGACCGGGAAGATGGGTAAATTGACGCCGGAACAGGAACTGAAACTAACCAGAGACGTGATGGCCGGCAAAGGTACCCCGGAAGAACAGGCAATCCTGGAATCCAGGGTAAAAGCGATGACGAATCAGGGCGAGGGCGGCGGGAGACCGCCGATAGGGCAGATGGCAGGTAAAGGTAAAGGCGCCATTGCCTTGGCAGGTTCGGAACAGACGAACCTGGATGTGAAGATTATGATGGGTGAAACATTGACGTCAAGAGAGAAGGCATACCTGAAGCAACAGGGAAAAAGGGTAGGCGAAGAACGGGCAAGATTTGAGGCAAGGGACAGGGCGTGGGCGGTAGAAGCGATTAATTCAAAAATAGATGCCATTAAGAAGGGCAAAATCGGGAGTTATGCGAAGCAGGAGTTGATTCGGCTGGAAAAACGCAGGGATAAGATTATTTCAGGTGGGAAGGCAAAAGGGGCAGACTGGGGTGCAGGTAAAGAACCACCGGAACCGCCGGCAGATAGTACCATCCCGCTGGGCGAGACACCGGCTGAGCGGAAGATAGTAGCGCAGGCGAGTAAAGACCTGTCGCCGACTGAGATTGATTTATCAGCAGAAGCGCAAGCCAAACATGACAAAATCGTTAAGTTAATGGACCGCTGGACTACCGGATTGCGCGAGAGGGTGCAGGATACCAAAATCCGGATAAAGAGGTTGTATGACGACGGCGATAAACTGGTGCGGGAAGGGCACGATATTTATCAGACGATGTACCGGTACCCGAATCGTGTAAGCGCAAGGTTGGAGGATTTCGCCAAGGAAGCCAATAATGTGAAGAAGGATATCCTGAAAACCGCCAAGGGCAGGAAGATAAAGGAGATTCAGGAACAGGAGGTGGATAAGGTCGTTAAAGGCAAGAGGATGAAGGTCAGGCAACAGGTGGAGGTGGAACGTGATTTGACGCCGGACGATTTAGCAGACCAGGTAAACGCGTATTTGGAAGCGAAACACGCGGTGGAACGCAATGCGGCACATTATGACGGCGCGGCCGGAATCACGGATGCGGAAGCGGCGGCGCTGATGAATGAATTAAATAAGTCGCCGCATATTAAAGAAATTAAGCGGCTGGCGGCCCTGGTCAGAGAGATTGATAAAGGCACGTTGGAACTATACCGGCATTACGGGTTGATAAGTGAGGAGTTTTATCAGAAACTGAACCAGATGTATCCGAATCATGTGCCATTGAACCGGTTATTTGAGAACGACCCGTACGGCAATGTGGAGGATATATTGAAGGCGGTGGCGAGGCGCAAGCCCAAGAGCGAGTTTGCGGTGCAGGCCAGCGGGATAAAAAAAGCGCTGGGAAGCCGCACGGAACGCGAGGATATTATTCTGAACGTTATACAAAATCATGAGGCGGCATTAATGAAAGGCGAGCGGAACCTCGTGGGCTTGAATATACTTGAAGAGGCACGTAGTTTAGAAGGCAGGAAATTGGGGTTTATGAAGGAATTAACCGTGGACGAAGCGCTGAAGATGGGTTATTTTGATTATGTGGATATGGCTAAAATAGGCCCGAAGACAGTAGTGGTTCGTGATATTGAGACCGGCAGGATATTAAAACTACCCAAAAACGAGGTGAGGGATTACGCGTCAGGTAAGAAATTCTACAAAGACGCAACAGGAATTGAACGTAAGGTGGAGTTGGTGACCGAGAGCAAGTCGGGAAGCATAGCCAAGGCGTTAAAGGACGAACGGATAAAGGAGCGGGTAATGCCGACATTAGAGAAGGGGGAATTGAAATATATTTATATACCGGACGCGGCATTAGCCAGCGCAATGAAGGGACTGGAAATAGAACAGTTAGGATGGACGATGCGTAAGTGGGCATGGCTGACCCGGTTTTATGCCGGTTTAATGACCAGATACAACCCGGAATTTCTTCTCCCGAACAAAATCAGGGATATGCAGGAGGTGATGGTGTTCCTGATGAGCGAGAAGGAGATGGGATTGGGCGCGGCATTGGGAACGGCCGCCCAGGACATTCTGAGTATGAAGGATATTGGCTTATGGCAACTGGGTAAGAAGACGCCGGGCACAAAACTATACCAGCAGGCGCGGATGGACGGGATAGAAATCGGCAATATGGCCAGTTCCTTAGTTAAGGATGCCGCACAGATAGATATGGCGCAATTCGCGAGGATGCAAAAGAGCAATCCGAAACAGGCGGTTTTATGGCTGCTTAAAAAAATTGATAATGCCAATATGCTGGTAGAGAATTCAACACGATTCTCAGTGTACAGAACGGCGCTGGCTAAAGGATTGACCCGTGAAAAAGCCGCATCCTTAGCCATTGAAGCAAGTATAAATTTCCGGAAGATGGGTAATTCCGGACCGCTGATAAACGGGTTATGGATGTTCTCCAATGCGGCAATCCAGGGAAACGTGAAGATGCTGAAGTCATTAAATCCAATAAAGCATCCCGATGTAGCCGGCACGGTGATAGGGGCGCTACTGGCCGCGAATTGGGCTGCAAGTAACCATAATGATAAGATAGACCCGGATTGGGCGGCTAAGGTGCCGGAATATGATATGCTTACCGGCTTGATAATTGTTACCGGCAGCGGCGAGAATTTCAATTATATTAAGATTCCGTCATCATGGGGCCTGGCGCCGATAAATGTGGCGGCCCGGTTGTTGATTGGTTTGCTAAAAGGACACAGGACCGATGCGGGCGATGTAGTCGGGCAGATAGGTAGGACAATGATTGACGCATACAATCCGCTGGCCAGTACCAGTTTTACGACATCAGTGACGCCGACTTTGCTGCGGGCGCCATGGGAACTTAAAAGTAATAAAAGTTGGACGGGCCGGCGCATTAAGCCGACCCGAGAGGTATGGAAAAGGGGCAGGCGGGTGCCGATGGCGGAACATCTGCAGTATTATAGATATTTACCCAAATCAACTACAGGGAAGGTAATGATAGAGGCAACTAAAAAATTATCGCATATCGGGATAGAGATATCGCCGGCGGATGTAGATTATGCGTTCAGGCAAGCCATAGGCGGATCAGGAAGATTTACGATTAAGACGTTTGATACAACGATGGCTGTGGTAAAGGGCGAATCGCCGGCAATCAGGGACGTGCCGATAGCCAGCAGGATCTTTAAGTCAATAGAGGGAGAAGGCAGGGGCGGACAGGAATTAGATGAATTAGATGAATTAGACAAGATGAAAGAATGGGATAGGATGAGGAATTACAAGTTTGAACCGGCTACAGAGTAGCTGGAACAGGAGAGATCTAAGAAAGCGGAGTAAAACGGTTAAACGGGACGCCAGAAGGGGGTAAATCTTCATTCTTAGAGAGGTAGGAAGCCACAGAATAAGAAAAAGGATATAACCCCCCCCACCAATATTATTGGTGTGGGGGTAAATTGAAACTATGAGGGTTTTTGTAATAGCATCCGGACCATCGCTGGCCGGGTTCGATTTTCACCGCCTGGATAACGATATCACCATCAGCACAAATTATAACTACAGGGATTACGTACCGACAATCCTCGTATTCGTGGACAATAATCTGTACACGGATAACAAGGATGAGATAGATAGATTGGATTGCATCAGAATCGGCAATAAGAAGCATTTCGGCTGGGGCCACAAGACGGTACTCGGATTGCCGATGATATCAAACGGAGCTCCATTCGAGGGAGCGGCAGGGCTGACCAAGGGGCTATACTGCACATACCTGACCGGACTGGTAGCGCTGTCGCTGGCAATAGCGCTGAAACTGAATCCAATATACCTGCTGGGCTATGATTGCGGATTCGAGACGGAAAAGGTAGAGCCAGAGGTAAAGAGTAGGAGGAAAAGGTATCACAGGGGACATTATTATACGCATACGAGGCACCACGGGGATACAGAGGCGGGGCTGAAGGTGCTGATAGACGGGGTGAAGAAGTTTGATACGTTTATTAACCACAGAGACACAAAGGACACAAAGATAGTAGATTGTTCAATGAAAGGTAAATTGAATCAGTTCCCAAAACAAGACATCAATACAGTATTATCCCCACACCTAAATTTAGGTGTGAGGGATGAATCGGGGCATCCGGTAGACCATGCTGCGGGGCATCCAAACCCGGATAAATCCGGGCATCCAGCAGGCAAACAAGCGGAGATAGAGAGGATAAGGCAATGCCTGACAAGATAGTGATAGGGGTAGTGGTGCCGACCAGGGGTGACAGGCCGTTATTCCTAAAACATTGCAAATGGCTGCTGGCACGGCAGCGGCTGCAGCCGGACCATATCTGTATTGTGGACTATCCACCGAGGGATAATAAATTTGATTTGATAGAACGGTATAAATATGGGTTTAATAAATTATTCAGGAACCACCATTGCCATATTGTATTTTTATGGGAGGACGACGACTGGTATAGCCCGGATTATATCGGGCTAATGATGGATGAGTGGATGCGCGCCGGCAAGCCGGATTTATTCGGCATCCAGGAAACGATTTATTATAATATCAATCTTCGGAAGTATAATATTTTGAGACACGAGGGGCGGGCATCGGCGATGAGTTCAATGACGACCAGGGCGGTGCTGCACATTCCACTTGACCGCAAGGACCAGGTATTTATGGATTATAATATGTGGTTGGGCTTAAGAGCCGGGTCGGCGCAACCCGGCGGCATTGCTAATAAAAAGGCGATTAGTTTTGAGAAGCCGATATGTATCGGGATAAAACACGGAGTGGGTAAATGCGCCGGAATCGGGCACAGGGATAGCAGGCATACGAGGCATTTATACCATACGAACGACCGGCGGGGCGAATATTTAGCCGGTCTAATAGACAGGAAATCATACGACTTATACGCGGAATTAGGCGGCTGGGCCAAGCCCGTGGTTAACATGGCAAATGAATTTTGGATGCCGCCGGGAGCAACGCACCCGATTCGCTGGAGCCAATGGATTGACCTTGACCAGAAGGACTGGAGCGATGCGAAAAAGATGCTGTATATGGTTGTTGGGAATAAAGGTAAATGGCAGAAATCCACGATGAAATCAGGGCAGGGGATACCTAACGGCATTTTAACTACGACCCCGGATTTATCCCCACACCTAAATTTAGGTGTGAGGGATAAATCCGGGCGACCACTCACTAAGATCCCGCCGGAGATACCCAGCGGCATTCTATCTGATAAAATCCCGTCAGGAATGACCGATATAATTATACCCACTTACGAGAATGAGGATTATACGGTTAATTGTATCCGCAGTATCCAGGACTGCACCAAAGAAGGCACATACAGAATCATCTGGGTGGATAACGGGTCGGATAATACAGAAAAGGTAATACCGGTATTGAGAGCCATAAACCATATCCCGGTTCTCCTGCAGAGCAACGAGGGATTCGTTGGCGCCATCAACAGGGGATTGGCTGTTTCCGATGCGCCATTCGTATGCCTGTTAAATAACGATACGATTGTATCCGATAGATGGTTGGAGAAATTAGTATCCGCTTTAGATAACGACCCCAAATTAGGGATAATCGGCGCATTGACCGGACCGCCGGCTATATTGGAACGATACGATTCACATCATAATATCGCATGCCAGCAGAAATTCAGAAAGGTTCCGGTGTTCCCCAAGTATATAAACCTTGCGGATTTCAACAGGAAAATAGAGAAACAACTGCCCGGAGTGGTCGGCAATATATCGTTCGTGGCATTCCTGTGCGCGGTGCTAAAGAGGGCGGTGATAGATAAAGTGGGGCATCTTGACCCGAATTACGATATGGGGCTGTATGACGATAACGATTACAATATTGCGGCCGAGAAAGCCGGATTCAGGATAGGGCTGTTATTAGATACCTGTATATTCCATAAGGGACGAACAACGTTCAATATGCTGGAAAGGGAAAAGGGATTTGATACGGCCGCGTTGCTCCGGAAGAATAAGCGATACTTAGACAACAAATGGGGGATAAAATGAAAATAGAAGTATTAAGATTCGTAGAGGCATCCGTAGACATTAATAAGGTTCTTGACCCGGTAATTGATTTCGGCGGGCTACTTGCCGAAGAACAGCAAAAGGAATTCGGGAGCGCCATAAGGAATATATTCCCCGGCAAGGAATACAGAATATTTGATGCACGGCCCGGGTCCGACATAGTCGGCGATATCCTGAATATACAATTGGCGCCGGGAACAGTCGGGACGGCGCTGTTATTAGAAACACTCGAGCATCTGGCGGAACCACAGAAGGCAATAAACGAATTATACCGGGTATTAAAACCCGGGGGTTTACTGATAGTTACAACTTTAATGTGCTGGGAGGAACACCGATGCCCGAAGGATTATTGGCGGTTTCTACCGGATGGAATAGAGCATTTACTTACGCAGGCGCATTTTATAGAGGCAAAAATAATAAAGGACGGGAAGGCCAGCGAGCCGTCAGGTGTTTTTGCGACAGGAAGGAAGCCAATCAATGCTTCTTAATCCTTATCAGAAAATAATTAAGGACGACGTGGAGATACAGGCGGGCGATATGAATACGTCGCTGAAATTCGTGCAACTCACCGGGGGGATAGAATTGAAGGATAAACGGGTTCTGGACGTGGGCTGCAACCTTGGAATGATGTGTCATCTTGCGAGGCAACAGGGCGCCATAGCGACCGGGATAGACATAAACAGGGATTATATAGACCAGGCAAAAGACATATTCCCCGATATTGGGTTTATTTGCCGCAGAGCGGAGGATATATCCGGTAACTACGATATTATAATAGCGTCGGCTTTACTTCATTACGTAAGAGACCTTGACGAGGTATTGAATGCGTTTGCGAGATGCAGTAAGCAGGTGATATGCGATGTCTGGCTTAATGATTCCCCGGAGCCCATTTTTACATTATCACACAGGGATATATACATCCCATCCAGAACGGCTTTCTTGAATATCGCAGGCAAATACTTCAAGAATATAAAGGAAGGGGTAGAGGCATTGAGCCCGGATAGTTCGAGGCGATATGTATTCCATTTATCGGAACCCACACCCAGACCGGCAGAGGCGATACTTATTTATGGGGAAGGCGACACAGGGAAGACTACATTAGCGCAAACATATTTTGACCACATACATTTGATGACCGATAATATTTTCGGCAGTTGGAGATACGAAAATCGTTCAATGATGCTGTCCGTTAAGTGGTTTTCTAATCTGGCAAGAGGCAATTATCGACAGGAATACATTGATTATTTTATTAACCTGCTGAGGGAATGGTTGAAGCCCTGCGTGAACAGGGATATTGTCGTGGAAGGATACGATTTAATGTTCGGGGATTTCAGAAGCGGGGTGATTAAACTTTTAGACGGTTGGAGAATCACAGAGATTGAAAGAAAATGAGAACGCTTATTGTTGCATTATACCCGTATAACGGGCAGGGACTCGACGCCTGGCACGACCACGGAGCGGGTATGACATATACCGCGGCCAGAGAGACAGGATGCGATGTTGAGTTCCTGGACATGAAGACGTTGAATAACGACAATGAACTAAAGCAAGCGCTAAAGGGATACGACTTGATAGCCTTTGGATTAAAGAGTTCTTATTATTCCATTGGGATGAAAATAATAGAGATTGCCGCCCTGAACGGCGCGAGGGTAATGGTTGCCGGATATCATGCGACGGCGGCGCCGGAACAATTACTTAAAAACCCGGATGTTGATTGGGTATTCCACGGAGAGAGTGAGATAACGTTCCCCAAATTTCTGCAGGCGCCGGAAAGTTTCCCGAGGGAGATATGGGGAGAAAAGCCGGCTGACTTAGACGCGCTGCCTTTTATTGATAGAGACGTATTCCGGGACCAAACAGAGCCGGTAGCCACATGGTGGCACGGTGGCAGGCATAGGAATATGATAAGCGTTATGGCGGCAAGAGGATGCCCTTATAACTGCGGGTTCTGCCAGCCGATAGAGCGCAACCATTTTGGCAGACGGCTCAGACGGCGCAGTGTTGACAGCATCATTGCCGAACTGCGCGAATTAAAGGAGCGATACAAGCCGGATTGTATGATGATACACGACGATACCTTTCTGCTGCAACCGAAATGGTTGGAGGAATTTATAAAGAGGTATCCGGAGATAGGGTTGCCATTCTGGGCGGCCGGCCGGGCAGACGGTATCTGCAGGTATCCGGAATTAGTCAGGCGATTGGTGGACGTCGGATGGGAGTTAATCTCAGTGGGGTTTGAATCGGGCAGTCAGAAAATGCTTGATTTGATGAAGAAGGGAACAACGGTAGAGCAGAACCTCGAATCCGCACGGATAATCAGAGCCGCAGGAGCAAGTATATACGGTAATTATATGACCGGACTGCCATGGGAAACGAAGAAAGACATCCAGGCAACGGCCATGATGGCGGATGAGATAAAAGCAGAGATGCCGTCCTGGGCGTTCTTTACGCCTTATCCCGGATGCGAGATGGGCGAGGAATGCATCAGGAAGGGTTGGTCGCTTTTAGACCGCAATAATTATAACAGGTGCCCCTCGGGCCGGAAGGTGAAACATGTAGACTACGAATATATCAATAAGGTTCTGGCGGGATATAGAGAATGACAGCGATATTTCAATTGGCGGTCCATCAAACCGGCAAACGGGCCGGCGAAAAGAAAACGACTGTGCGCCCTGATTTATTAAATTCAGAAAGATTTAGTTAAATATTCTTTCGGCAGGAAAACCGCATAGGATAAGGGATAAGGGGGATTGTAAAAAACGAAACGAAAATAATCCGGGGATTCGGCGAAATTGGGGTTATAATATGGGCATTATAAGCCGATGAGATAAATGTTATGAAAAAAGAGTCTGACAGACAAAAGAAATCAACCAACAAAATAATGCTGAAGGGCTGGTCCTTGCCTATTGGCGCAAGCCAGTTTACAAGTACGGTCTGTCAGACCACCAGCCCGACAGTTTTTTATTAATTATATGATGTTAGAAATCTCTGAAATTAAAAGTGTTTTACTTAGTGCAATTAACGACTATAAAACACGAGGTTATAATCTTAGGCGAAAGACCCAGGTAATATTATCCGGCGGAACTGTTCTTTGACAATTTGGCGGATAGGTCTACTAACCAGCAGATTGAGATTAGATTGAGATTTGCCTGGCGGGGTGGGTTGACTGCAGGATTAGGAAAGCAGAGTGAGTGTTTGTGTTTTGCGTAGTGTTTTGGGGTTCTAAAAACATCTTAAACTTTTCATAACAAAATTACAATTTCTTGCTGTCCGCCGGATATAATATGAAGCCGGGGTGTGTTTATAAATATGAAAGAAAGCCGAAGGGAAGGGAGGCCAGGGATGGAAAAGCAAGGGAACGGGATTCCAACAACACAGTTGGTGCTGTTTGAGAATCAAATCAAGGAGCAAATCGAAATCAGTAACCGGATCGCCACGGATAGGGCGCAATTGGCATTCGTCAAGAGCGAGTTTAAGGAATCAATTAAGGAAATATCCGAGGGCGAGGATATTGTGCTCGAGGTAGGACCATACCTGGTGAAGTGTAAGTGGATTGACCGGAAGGGGTTTGAGGTGGAGGATTGCACATACGCCAGAGTTAGTGTCAGAGCAAAGGAGGTATAGGATGGAAATCAAGAGCATACCATACGACATATTGTTGGGGTACCCGGAGTGGTTTATTGACGGGTTCGCCGGAAAGACAAACCCGGATTTATCCCCACACCTAAATTTAGGTGTGAGGGATAAATCCGGGCATCCGGTTTGCCGAAATAAGAGGACACTAAGGAATTATAACATTAAATTCGGGACCGTGGAGATGGGAAGATGAAAGAGGTAGATAAAGATATTATATCAGGGTTGATTTTGTGGGTAGCCCTGACGGTAATAGCAGGATTGATAATATTTCTGGGGGGATGCCGGTGGGATATCAGTTGCCCCGATTTATCGGGGCGTCCACAAGGCGGGTCAGACGGCTCACACAAGGACCTGAAGACCGGGCCAGGGAAAATCATATCAATACGCTCTCAAACAAGCTCAAATTCTACTACAATTAATATGTTAAGTTTAGCCGGTGTCTCCCCATTAAAAATACAGGTAAAGGTAGAGGTAAAGAAACTATGATAAATTTTATTAAGGCGGTTTTTATAACGATAGCGGGAATCCTTGGTGGCGCGCTGGAAGACGACCGCAATGAGGATGGAAGCGAGAGGGAAACGAGGGCTAAATCCCCACACCTAAATTTAGGTGTGAGGGGTAAATCGGGGCGTCCGGGAGGTGAGATAAGATGAAGTTTATAATTACATACAGGGAGTTGGATGGTGGGACCAGGGAGGAATCCATTGAAGCCAATTCGTTCGACGAGGCAGTTGAAATATTCGATAGTAAGCATGTTACACTGAGAATTGAGAGATTGACTGTAATGGGTTACGGAGAAGGGAATAAAGTATGAAAGTAAAAGTTTATATGTATGGCCCGAAACAAAGCGGCGAGACGCTTATGTTGGAACTTGTCGAGGGTGAAGTGGAACGAATTACTAAAGAGCAGAAAGCGGAACTACTAAAACTGCAAAAAGCCCTTAATCAATGTGAAACGGATAATTCTAAGTTTATGAAAAAGGCATTAGATGCTGAGATTGACATTGAAAGCCGAAAGGCGGAGTTTGCGGTCAGTTTGCGTAAACTATTTGACTGTGTTCTTGGCACAAAGGCAAAAGAAATGTTGATAGACCTAATAGCCGAACTTGATTCCCAAATCTTAATAGCCGAACTTGAAAAGGATGAGAAAGGAGGTGAAAAATGTCAGTCAAAGACGCTACCTTTTTAGCGGTTTTCTTAATGGGAATGTTTGTTATGTATTGTTGTTTAGAAAAGGAGGTTTATTCAACAACAAAAAATAACTTAAATTACGAAATAGAGAATGATGCCTTAAGGTTTGAGAATAATATATTAAAGCAGAAACTTGAAAAGCAGAAGGCGGAGATACTTGCCGATGTAGCGGCTTGGATGGACAAGTGTGTTACACAAAAGAAAAAGTTGAAGATGAAGTTTGCGGTCAGTTTGCGTAAACTATTTGACTGTGTTCTTGGCACAAAGGCAAAAGAAATGTTGATAGACCTAATAGCCGAACTTGAAAAGGAAAAAATATGAAAGACCTGAATAAGATTATGCTGTCCGGGAGTATGGTGTCGGAGCCGGAACGGAGCGTGCATAACACTACAGTGGTCTGCGAGTTCAGGATGGCTTCTAATAACGAGAGGAAGAACGTCAGTACCGGCGGGAAAACCGACGAAACGTTATATATTAATTGCTTATGCTTCAGGGCGCTGGCGGAATCCATCATTGAACGGGGGAGCATAGGGAGTATGGTAATCGTGTCCGGGACGCTGCAGATGCGGGAGACGTATATCAATAGGAAGGTTCTGAAGTATTATAAGATAGTGGCGGATTACGTGAGGATAATTGATACTGCCCGCCCTCACACCAATATTATTGGTGTGGGGGAGGAGCAGGAGGGGACCGGGACGAAGGACGAAAAGGGAGGCGACCAGTTTAGGGATTTTTAACCCTCACACCAATATTATTGGTGTGAGGGTAAAGGGAGTGATTATGAAAGAAAATCCGGTAATTAATGTTGATAATACGGAACTTTGGGAATGTATAAAAGATTGTGGTGTTCACCCTAACGGTAGAGCGGCTGAGCTCGGTGGACGGAGAATAACTATAAAAAAAGGAGAGAAAGTAGAATTTAGATACCATTATGAAATTCACTTTCGCACAGAAGATAATCACTATTTTTGGGTGGAGGAGGGTGTTTTTTATGACCACTTTAAGCCAATAGGTAAAATTGATCCGGCTATAAGATTTGGGAATGAAGCAACTCTTGAGGAAATATTGCGCCTCGAGTTATATCAACCAATTATACAGGAGAAATTATGAAAGAGAGACCGATATTGGATGCCAATCATCCACAGGATAATTGTCACCATAAGCGGCTGCAAT
>Ga0180007_10004557_pt1 | contig 14604 bp, 17 predicted proteins | sample MM_PC_MetaG_FD_121122 | JGI IMG/M metagenome (GOLD analysis project Ga0180007, IMG submission 121122) | Groundwater microbial communities from the Aspo Hard Rock Laboratory (HRL) deep subsurface site, Sweden - MM_PC_MetaG | ecosystem: Environmental > Aquatic > Deep subsurface > Groundwater... | reverse complement strand
GTATAATCTATTTGAACTGCATTTGAAAAAGTTCCTGACCCATAATTGTCTACACCAACCACTTTATAATATGCTGTATTATCTAAATGATAGCTTACGCCAGCGGCAGGAATATATGTCAATGCTGGCGAAATAGTAACTGCATTTGTTGTCCCATTATAATCAGATATTGTTCGTTCCTCGAAAACTGTACCAGAAGTTTTTATGAAAATCCTATCACCATTATAATAATCATTTGTACTGCTTACATTAGTACCAGATAAACCAATAACAGTTGAAGTTGGTGTACCTTTCGTAATTCCTTCCACAAAATCTCTGTTGCTAGTAAGTTCATAATGTGTAGTATTTATACTTGCAATCTTACTTTCATTACCGTTCCAAGTGTTTTCTTGGTCTTCCCAAACTTCGTAATATTTAAGGTCAATATCATATAAATCGTTCCAAGACAGTCTTGCCATATCAGCAAAAACTGTCCCTGTAAGTGTAGGCGTTTCAGGAACGTCATTCTCGACAGTTGTATCAGAAGCACTTACCGATTCTTGACCATGCACATCAAACGCTTTAATATAGAAAGTTCTACTTCTTGCACCTGATGGGTCAATATTCTCTGCGGTTAAGGCATAGCCATTAAACGTCAAATTAGAAGTTCCGGATACTCCCCAATTAGCGTCAGAAGTTCTTACCTCGTATCTATCCAAATCGCTATTAGTGTCCATATTATTCCAAGATAATGATATATTATTATCAAATGTACCTGTAAATCCTGTTACATTTAATGGAACTTCGTTTATAAATGGCATAGAAAGAGCATTAGCTGAATAATATCCACTATTATTAAACGCTTTTACATAATAAGTATCGCTTGTACTTGACGGATTTGGGTCTACCCAATCTGTCGTATTACCACGCCATACAAGTCCTGTAGAATCGCCCCAGCTTTGGTCTATATCTCTTATCTCATATCCTGATAAATCGTTGTCAGATACACCGTCCCACCTTAAAATAAGGCTTTTCTTAAACGTGTATGAGTAAGCGGCAACATCATCAGGGTTATCTGACCTGCCATTTATTGTTAGACTATTACTTGCCGTCCAGCTTGATTTAAGACCGTCTACGGTAACTGCCTGCACTCTTATTACATAAACAACATCTACCTGTGCCGGAGATAATTCCATAGCCAAATCAGAAGTTGTGCTATACGTGAAATAATCGCCGCCACCACGTTTCCATTGTACGTTGTAATGACTTAAATACGATTTGTTCTGGTTGTCTGTCCATTCTGCTGATATTGTAGGTATCCACGTACCATCTACGTTAAGATACCCACTTTCTGTTGCTGTAACTGTATCAGGAGCGTCAGGGGGGTCTAATTCGTTTGTTACTGTACCATAATTTGGAACTACTATTTCTTGTCCTGGATTGTCTGAATATATTGAATCATTATATTCTCTTGATATAATTTCTATAGTATCATTTTCAGCAAATCTCATCTGAAGAACTTTAAAGAGCTTCTCTGTCCACCCTGTCATGGAATGTGTAACGCTTATTACATCACCAACTTCACATACAACACCTCGTAACGAAGTTTTAAATGTTATGTAAGAATCGCAAAGTTTATCAAGATAAAGAAACATGTTAGCTAATCGTGAAGCTTGACTGAAACTCGTTACTCCAAGCAAAGAAAATTCTTTCTCAATTATCTTTTCACCTAAACCTAAAGCTACACGTTCGTCTTGATTTATCTTATCTTCTGCAATTGCATAAATCTTTATCCAATTATAATTAGGGTCTACATATTGAATCTTTATTCTATTGGCAACTTCATCTTTACCTAATTTAGTATGCGATAAACTTCCAGCTACAATCGTATCTTCTGTGAAACTTTGTGTTGTACTTTCAGACTTTTCTGTGCCAAGTTTTATTGTAGTACCACTAAGTATTAAATATCCGCCAAAACAACATAACATTAATTGCAACATATCAGGAACAGCTTGTTTGTTATCTAAACATATATTCAATGAGTATCTTTTTTCTTGTCCTGACCCGTCTGCCTTATCTACCAACTGTTCGCAATAATCGTATACTTCACCAAAAGATGTATCGTCTAGTAAAGATTCAGGCATGCCTGCACCATAGCGTGTATTAGAAAGAAAATCTCTAACACAAGCGGCAGGATTATTACTATAAGACGTATCATCTGACCATGAACTACCATTCCATGTTTTTACTTTTATGCCTTCATATATTCCAGTCAATATAGGACTACCACCACGTAATTTATCACCAGATTCCATTGTAACAGCCATATAAGCTGTATATCTTAATCCATTTACTGCACCATCAGCTCTAGCGTCTACTGACTGTGAAGATGTTCCTGTATACAAATCATAAGAACATCCATCTATTTCAGTAATATCAATATCATTAAGCTTAACAGATGTTACACTGTTTATTTCACCCTCTGATATGCCTACAAATTTATGAAGTGTAGTAGTTTCTGCATCGCTAAACCATAGATTGTTTCCTGCTAACTTAACTTTACCGTAAAGTATTGGTACTGGATATTGATTCGAGGTTGTATTATATGAAGCGTCAAATCCATATGTTGGTGAACCAGAAGAAGAATCAGTATTAAGAGATGCTGGTTTTGGAGGGTCTATCATTCCTCCAATGGCAGCACCCAAAGATGCTCCTGCTACTGCAGCACTTATAATGGCAAAAGCAGCTCCAGCCGCACCAAAATATGCTACTGCTGATAAACCTGCTGTAAATGGAGCAAGTGCTATTGCTAATACACCACCAACTACAGCACCTATAACTTGACCATTAGTTCCTCCAACATCTCCCTTATCAATAGCATGTTTAATCTCAATTAATCTCTTATCATCTATTGAAGATAGTTTTTCTTCGGCAAGTTGTTTTAATGTCTGCAATTCTTTTATTTTAAATCCGGTAGATTTACTCAATTTATTTCACCCTAAGTCCACAAAAAAATCGTTTAGACCAATGTTTAGATCGTATTCTATCTATTTGTACTGGTCTGTCTTTAAGTTGATGTATAAATTTTCCATAATTATCTATCATTACTCCGCAATGTTTTATAGCATTATCTATTTTGAAAAAAACTAAATCAAATTCTTTAAGCTCATCGACTCTTGATAAAGTTTTACCGTAACAGTAAGATTGTAATACTAAAAGATATGGAGCCTCTTTATACCATTCTTCTTCTGTTTCCTTTATAAGTCTTTTAGTTTCATTGAATACGTTAAAATTAAGTTTATCGCTTAGAATCTCTAAAGCTAACAAAAGACACATTTTATGTCCTTTATATCCTTCTTCATCAAAAAACAATTTTCTTCCTACATAATCATTCGACCAATGTTTCATAATGATACCTTCCAGTTAATTAACATATTGCACCTAAAATAGAAAATATAAAAAATGGTATGAAAATAATATTCCTCAAAATTATTTCAAAAGGTATATTCGAAAATCCACCATAATTATCAAGATTACTTAATCCGCTACACCAAAGATGTGTTTTTGGACATCCACGTTTCATTGTATATGTATCACCGTTGTTTACTCCTGAAGGTAACGCATAATCCATTACAAACTTAGTTCCACTTGATATTGTTATTTTTCGTTTTGCGTCTGAATTAAGTCCAGCTGAAACCCATAAGATTTCACCATGTTTAAAATAATCATTAGCTTCTGACCGACTATCGTCCCAAAACGTAGTTGTATTCCCACTAGAAGCTGTCTGTCCAGATATTCCTGTAGCTTCTAAATCATACCCACATTCTGTTGTCCCAAATTCCCAATTACAGGCTACTTGATACATTCTACGTGGAGTTTTTAAATGTAGCGTTCCTGCTCTCGATACAACACTTACTTGCATTTGTGTTTCTACTAATACAGGTTTGTCCATTAACCCATCGAATATTACTGTATAATCATCAGGATTGGTTAAATAATCAGAAAAGACTTTTAAGCAAACTAAACGTCTACCTCTAAAATTATTGTTAGCTATATAGCTTGACATAGCACGATTTACATTGTTTAACCGGACTGTCATGGTATCTACCTGAATATCTATATTACTGCTAATATCGTTTCTTGAAATAGCCACCGCAGTATAAGTTTGTGCATCACCATTTAAATCATAAAAGTCTATATTAGTATCATGTGCCGCAAAATAAAGTGTTGCTGAATCAAGATGGATTATATATAGCTCTAAAGGTCTTGACTCCGAAGCTTCTGTAGCTGTTACTAAATTTGACGATAAATCTCTACTCATTTTAAATCTCCTCCAAAAATGAAAATGTAATGCGATGGATACCATAATCATACGTTTCTACCGATAAAGAATCTTCTTTGAATCTAACTGTATACGTTACATTATCTGTTGGATTTGTCCATGTGAAGGTATCTAAAATACCTGTTCTAGCATTAAAAAAATCTACTATAGTATTTTTCTGTGTGTCATCTGCCATGCTGTAAACTAAATTAAATTCATGTAAAGCTGACCCTTTAGAATATCTTGCTTCTTTGCCAGATGTAAACGGTATTATATTAGTTTTATATCCGACTACGTCAGCATAAACATAATTCGGTTGTTCAGTAAAGTTTTCAGCCATTTACTTTTTCCTTTGTTAGGTCGTAATATTTTCTGTCCTTTAGTTCAGAAACCTTGCCAGGGTTCCAAGCATTTGTAGCTTGAAAATAACCAGTAATCCTTTGGTATCTCAAAAGCACACACTTAGATTTATTTTTCTTCTTATCTTCCATTCCGCCTCATAATTTCTGCTATGAAAATTGCCATATAAAGATATACAGGTAAATAAGAATAGTTATGCAATAAAATTTCCATCATAATTCTTCAACTAAATCAAATTCGATGTTGAAAGCGTTATCTCCAACTTCTTTACGTATAAGTGTAGGCTCTACAAATCTTATTGTATATGAAACATCATCTAATGGATTTGTCCATGTAAACGATTCATAGTTACCACGTCTTGCATTAAAAAATTCAACTATACTTCTTGCGTCTGATAAACTTATATGGTCATATTTAAGATGGAATCCTTTTTTCGGGCCCCATAAGTTACGTCTTTTTTCTTTACCCCAAATATCATTTACTAAATTTCCGTATTGAGTAACTTCTACAAATGGATATTGTGGTGTTATGCTGGGAAATGTAGCCATACTACTGGCTTCTCCTTATTGTTCTACGAGTTGACCCAGCTTCAAGTAAATCTTGATTGATTACATTTATAATTACTCTTGGGTCTTTAGCTAGCGAAGCAGGAACAAAAGAAGAATCAACAATATTAACTACTGTTATTTCTTGAGTTTTAGAACCTGTGAATTCATTTAATCTATCTAAAGGTATAAGTGCTTCAGGCCCAGCTTCTCCAAAAATCCCTGGTGTCGCTCTAGTTGCTATACCACCAGTAGCAAATCCAACATCAGATGGTTGTACTTTTGAAAAATAGGATGAAGATGCTGCATTTGATGTTGATGTTGATGTTGCAGGAGAACCACCACCGCTAAACACATTGGCTACTGCTTTTACTATGTTTAAAGCTGTAGAAGTTTTATCTTGATTCTGCATAGCTCTCATTGTTTTTTCCCATTCACGAAATATTACCTGTAAAAAAGATTGTATAAAAAATCTGCGTGCCTGCGTAAGTATATCCTGCCAAACGTCTTGCCAAGTTTTAGTCTTAGTTATCATTCCGTCAATAGCATCTGTCCAGAAATCCACCATATCGTCTGTAAGGCTCATAAAGTTCATTTTGAACTCTCGGTTAAGTCCATGCGTGTCGGCTACCATTTTTTGATACGCTTCTGTAATTTGCTCTAAAGACTCTTTGTTTTTTGCCGAAGCCGCTTCAGTAGCTAATATTTGGTCTGTGGTAAGAGAAATCAAACCAGCTTTGCTATTTTTTAGTTGGTCGTCTAATAATTTTTGAGAATACAGATTTGAGGCTACAGCATCGTCAAATTTCTTTTTCAGGTCATCAAGTCTTTTAGTTGTAGCAGATACTGGAATTTCCCAGCCTTTCAAGTTATCATCTATTGCGTCAGTAAGAGCTTCAATCTCTTTTAAACTCATAGGTGCTTTTTCAGCTTCTTCGAAAAATTCTTTAAGGGAACCAGCTTGTTTAAGTGCATTAAATTTTTCTTTTGTTTGGTCCAATTCTGTATTTAAAGGTTTAACTGATTCATCTATATTTTCTTTAGCAAATATTTTAGCCAATTCACGTATGGCATCTTTTGCTGATTGTGGAATAGATGAGAACAATTTACCCCCAGGTAACATTAAAGTATGAAGCGATGATATTGCAGATTTTAATACAGAAAATGTAGTATCTTTTATTTTATTTTTTACTTTTTCTGATTTAATAGATAAAGAATCTAATATTTTCTGAAAAGCATACCAATAAACATTATTCTCTTTTTGCCTTGAAATTTCATCTTCAAGCCTACCTATTTCTTTTGTATAATCCTCAATAGATTTTATTTGCGCTTCATTAAAAACATCTTTCTGAAACTCCGACCCTTTTTTTAATCCTTCAGCAAACTTATCTATTTGCTCAACTAGTTCTGGATATGTTTTTTTAAGTTCATCAGCTATCTCCTTTAATCTTTTTTGTGCATTTTTGTTTTCATCGGCTTTTCCTCGCAATATCTCATATTCGTTTATGAGTTTATCAGCCGCCATTAAGTTCTGTTTTATTTTAGTTTGGCTTTCTTCAAAAGCGTTTTCTAATCCAAGCAAACTATTAGATAATTTGTTTCCAGCCAAAGTTGCTACACCAAAAACACCAGCAATAATTGAAAGGGCTAATACTATTGGTGCTTTGAAAACAGCCAAAATCGCCATGAATCCTATAAGTCCACCTAAAGCAATCAAAAGTCCACCGCCACCAACCAATGCAACTGTCCATTGTATAATTGATTTTGTTATGTTTTTTATCTGCTCTTCATTTTCACTCAACCTATTAACAAAATCTGTGCCTTTATCTATGATAACTTTTATGCCACCTTCTAAAAGTTTACCCATAGAAACACCTAAAGCTATAATTGAATCTTTGAATATCTCTGCTTTAGCGGCAAGCGTTACCATTCTCAATCCAAATACTTCGTAGGCTCTTTGCGTGCCAGTTATTCTATCCCTAAGTTCTGCTATCTTTTCGGCGTTCTCAACAAGACTTAACCCAGTTGCCGCCGCTCTTTGCCTGAATAATACACTGGCTTCTGACGCACCTATATTAGCATTTTTTAGTTTAAGCAATATATCTACAAAATCATTGGTAGCTGGATTTATGTCATTAAATGTAAGCCCTAAATCCTCTAAAGCGTCATTTATTTTCTTAGAAGAAGTATGTGGCATGGCAGTTGCTAAACGCAACATCATTATTCTTAACTGTCTACCGCTTTTAGTACCGTCTATGCCTACATTAGCCATGTGTCCTAAAAGAGACGTTACAGTTTCTAAACTTACTCCTAATACCTTTGCAACTGGACCGACATTCGACATAGCTTGCCCTAAAGTCTTAACGGTCAATCTACTTGAAGTTGCCGCAGCCGCAAATAAATTAACTACTCGTTCTGTTTCATTAAACTCTAATCCGAATTGTCTTATTGTCTGGACAACAGATTTAGACGTAGATTCTAAGTCAGTTGCAAATGCAGTAGCCAATTGCGTTACACCTTTAATAGCAAACTTAATTTCATCAAAAGCCAATCCTGCCTGTGCCAAAACTACAGTTGCTTTACCAATTTCACTAGCTGTGAATACTGTACTTCGTGCCAAATCAAGGATAACTGTACCCATTTCTTTGTACTGTTCAGACGTAAGTTGTGCAGTAGCACCAGTAGTCATAACAGCATCTTCAAAATCTGCAAACGCTTTTGCCGCCATAACAGCTAAACCACCTAAAGCCATACCTGCGGTAAGCATTTCTCGACCCATTTGTTTCAGCCCAAATCCAGCGAAAAATGCCGCACGACCCAATCCATTCATAGAATTTTGTGCCGCTTTACCTTGCTTCTGGATACCACCAAGCTGTGCATTCATGTTGCTTTTAAAATTAGCACCAATTGTTACAAAAATCTCATTAGCCATTTATTTAATTACCTTTTTCTGAAATTTGAAGAATTTGAATTTCTTGCTGAACTATCATTTTTTCTCTTTTGTTGCAGATTATCTTCTCCTATTAAGACTATATATGCTTGTAATGTTTCTGAAGGTTGTTCTAATATATCATTTATAGTCCATCCAAATTTTTCAGATATTCTATACATTATGTATTCGGGCGGCGTTTCTTTTAAACTTGCGTTTTTATACGCTACCATTACCGCCCGTCTTAGTTTTTTTCTTTTTCTTTTCCCAAGTTGTTGTATGAAGTTATTGCAGTTGCAAGTTGCATTACAACATCACCACGTAATCTTAAAATGTTATCATCAGTTATTTCTACTGCTACACCATCTTCTGTTACCCAACTCTTTAAACAACTTTTAATTAATGTAACACTTCCACTTGAAAGATCATTTTCAAGAACTTTAGAAGCTTCGATTTGATCTTTAAGTGATAATTTTGATATTGTAAACTTTTCTTTTTCAATTGTTTCTGTTTTAGTGTAAAGTTCTGCAAATAATTTTGACATTTTGTACTATCCTTTTTTATAAATTTTTAATAAGCGTATCGTAAGACCATTTTACGAATATCTTTTTAACTCCTATACTATCGTATCTATTAAATCCTAAAAATTTTCTTTTAATATGTAACTTCTTAGCTTTTTCCATACGATTATCTATTTTAATTTTGTGAGGCCCAACAAAATCTCTATAAAAACTTCCTCGTAAGTTTCCTATTCTTTTTAATATCGGATGTTTAGGTTTATATCCTTGTTGAATACGTTCTCTTTGTGTTTTTTTTACTAAAGGAGCCCATTTGTTTCCTTCAGGATCTATTTCTCTATCAAATCTTTTAAGCAATGAATCTTTCATGTACCATTCAGCAGACATCCTTAACGGAGTTCTAACTTGTTTTTTCATTCTTATCATTGCTCTATTGAACCTAGATAAAAAAGTATCTAAATCTTTATACACAAATTGTTTGGGTGACATATTAAATTTATAAGTTGAGTTGGGGGAAGTTTTACGTTCCCCCTAAACTCGTTTTAGATTGACGAAGAACCGTTTATCAGTTTCATCCTTACTTCATATCTCTGCCATTCCTCGGAAGGACTGTCAGTTGCAAAAGCCGTAAAAGGCATATCGTGATAAACTACATCAGGGCCACTTATTGTTGGCGTTTCTCCTGTGAAGATTATTCTAGGACATTCTATCCAGAAGGCATAAGCATCTGCTGTATCTATTAAATCATCAGCAGTAAATTTTAATGCCATAGATGCTTCAGTACCATTATAGTATTTGCTATAAAACGTGAAATCATCGAATTCAAGATTTAAAGTTCCCGTAACATCTCTAAATCCACTCCGAGGTATAGCCGCTCTATATCTACTACCTAACTGTCCTTTATCTTCTTTAAGGTTGTTTGCAATGTTTAAAGAAAAAGACTGGACTTCCGCTTCGGTTCCATCAAGGGTAAATACACCTTCATCAAAAGTCAAAGGATTCAATGTTGATATGCTCGTTGAAGCAGTACCAACAGCTGAATATTCTTCACTATGACCTAAAAATGAAAATGTTGCCATCAATGGATCGCCAACAGCACACTCTAACGATAACGAATTAACTTTACATCCTTTATAGGTAAAGAACTTATTGTCTCTATCTACTTGGAATTTCAATCCCGCAGGTAAACTTCCTGATGGATATATGTCATGGACATAATAACTATCAGTTCCACTAGGCCCTGCTGTTTCCACACGTCCTAATGCGTGTTTCAATAGCGTCCCAATAGCACCAGTAGGTTGAATTTCTAAATTTATATCTCCGTTTATTCTTTCTGCACCTTCACGCCATATACTTCTTGAAGCATTTCCTCTTATTGCGTCTGTAGCTACTATGTTTCTTTCTAGCTTGAAAGTTTCAGATATAAAGGGTATAAATTGATTTATCGTTGGTGTACCACTAGCCCATACTGTTTCCTCTACATATCCTAATGAGGCATTACTTCCAATAGTGCTCATGGTATCATCTCCTTATATATTTAAAATTGATATTTAAAAAATATCATTTTTCTTTTAATTAGAAGCAGGTACAAACCGTGATTTTGTTAAAAGTTCTAATTCACATCCAAAGACTGGAACATTATTAAGTTCATAATTTCCAAATCTCATCGCTTGTGGATAGGTTTGATATGCCAATCCACTAAGTCCTGTTTTCGCATGTAAGACATCACTTACATTTTTAGCTATTGTTTCTACGCTCTGTAAACCAGTTACATAATCATAAGCTTCATCAAAAATTCTTATAATAAATATAGCTTCTAAATCTTTACCGCCACCATTTGTACCACCAAAAGTTTTCCACGTTGGATTAGCATCTGAAAGTTCAACTGTAATTGCCGGAAATTTAGGTATATTGGGTTCCGGGCCGTAATAAATAGAAGCGTCAGGTACATCGGAAAGACGAGAATCATCTTTAAGTCCTTCGGTAATTCCTGAAATTAATGTAACCAATGAGGGAGTATTTGCCATTCTTATCTTCCTTTAATTGCATCATCAACTTTATTCTCATCTATTTCCCAATCCAATTCGCCACCTTCATTGAATATTGGTACATAGCTAGAAGTTGATATTTTTATTCCATAACCACTTTTGATAGATAATTCATTGCCAGAAGAATCTATAAGTATACAAGTTCCTTCAAATATAGATTTTAATAAGTTATCTGCAAAATCTTTAAACATATTTAGCCAATCAGCAAATCCTTCACCACGAGTATTTGAATATATACGTCTTAAAACAAGATATGCAGATAAATGTGTTGCTATTGTTCTCACTAATGGTGGTGTAGTTGTAAATGGTACTGTATATTTATATACAAGTTTTGAATCTATAATATCGCAGGCTATATCAATCATATACTCTACGACTGTATCAGGTATAACTGTATCAGTAATTTTTTCCAAAAGTATTCTAACGTCATCATCTGCTGAAGCGTATCTTTCCGTTCTCGAAGACATTTTTCTCCTATATTTTTACATGTAAATTGTTTTTTCTGTGACAATCTACGCATTTGGTTATATATTGTCTTTGGTTACTCGCCATTCTTTAATTTCCTTTTTTATTTTATCTGTTGTCCATTTAGAAAGACAAGTATGCCATATATGAAATTCTGCAAGACATTGTGTTGCATCCCACCAAACATTTTTATATTGACAATGAACCTTATTTTTACATCTACGAACTTTTATTATCTTTTTCATCTCTTATACTCCAAGTTTTTAAACCTTCGCCATTAAAATTAAAATCAATATTTTTACATCCTTTAGATTCCATAGCTTTAATTATCCTGCATCTTTTATCCCAAGAAGCATAAATTACAAACATTCCTCCACCGCCAGCACCTGTTATTTTTGCACCGTTAGCACCATTATCCATAGCTATTTTATGTAAATTTTCAAGATGTTCGTTTGAAACTTTGTTTGATAATCTTTTCTTATATTCCCATTCCAAACTAAGAAGTTCACCGAAATTGCTTAAATCTTTTGCTAATATATCTTCTACCATTGAATGTGATATATCTTTAATATGGTTTATCCATTTAAACTTTTCTTCAGTATTTGGTGTTTGCGACATGATAATATCGCCAGATTTGTGCGTTTTACCTGAATAAATCAAAAGAAGATTGTTTCTTAATTCAAGTTCAGTATTACGAGGTATTCGTAACGGAATAATTGTAACCGTATCATCTTGATGGAATTTCATTAAATTAAAGCCACCAAAAGTACTGGAATATTCATCCTGCTTCCCACCTGCCATTTTCATATCTTCTCGTTCAATGCTCCATGCCAAATGTGCTAATTCATATCTATCAACATCAAGATTACACCATTGCCTAAAAAGGCCTAGTATAGAAACAACTACTGCTGAAGATGTGCCTAACCCTGCCCCTGGTGGTGCATCACTTCTTAAATAAATATCAAATCCTATCTTAGGAATATCAAAATCTTTTTTAATTCTATTTATGGTTCCACAAACTAAACTCAATTCACCGTTATAAGGTAAGTCTTTATGAATATCATATTCATGTTTAATGTCATAATCTTCAGAATGTATTGTTATCTTATCGTCTTGTCGTGGAACCAATGTAGAATATACACACTTATTTATAGTTACATTCAGAACTTCACCACCAAACTTATGTACGAACTGTGCTAAATCTGAAGAACCTCCACCAATCCCAATTCTTAAAGGTGCAACACTATGAATAATACACATTACAACTCCTTTAATAGATTTTGTTTAGCATATTTAAGACCTTCAAAAGTTCCTATATCCACATATTCTTTTTTGCTTTCATATATCTTATGTGGAATATTATTAAATTTCGTTTCTATATTAAAAACTTTTGGAGTTTTTAAATACTTGAAAATTTCTTTATTAAAGACATATATCCCTGAATTTCTAATCTCATTAGTAATTTTGTTTTTTGCATAAACTATTGTCGCTATATCTTTCTTATAATTGTGTGATTTGTATATTTTCTTTAGGTCTTCATCTATATACGTATCACCGTTCATAACAACAAATTTATTTACATCACAAACAAATAATTCTGCTATCCTTAATCCACCTCCAGTTCCTAAAAATTCAGGTTCTTCTATAAACTCAATATAATTCTTAGTTTGTCTACACCAGTTTTTTATACTTTCTTTAAGATAATTTACAGAGAGTACAATTTCTTCTGAACCATATTTTTTGATAAGATAATACAAGAAAGGTTTACCATGAATACTAACCATTATCTTTGGCATATACTTTGTTATAGGTCTTAACCGTTCGCCTTTACCACCAGCCATTATTATTATTCGCATAATAAATCCTTTATTCGTTAGCGGTTTCTATAACTTTCTTTTTCTTTCGCCTTCCCATTGGTCTGCCTCGTTTTTTCTTTTTAGGTGCTTCAATGACTTCTGGTGATTCGATGACTTCCGGTGCTTCCGTTTCTTCCGGTGTTTCAGTGGCTTCCGGTGCTTCTTTTGTCACTTCCATAGCTTCAGTTGTTTCCGTGGATTCCGTGACTTCCGTGGCAGGAAGTATATGAAAATGGAAATGACCAATCATATGATTATTTGCTAAATCTATTTTATATGTATTTTCTCCAAATAATCTGGTACATTCTTGTTTCATTTCATCAAATATATATTCTTCTACATTGCTTACATGTTCCTGTGAAACTGCTATAACCTTATTACAAATCGGACATCTTCCTATCCAATAAATTGAAGTATTTGATACTCTTTGATTAACATTTTCATTCTCGCATAATTGACATAAATAATTATCTGGCATATCAACTCCTTGCTGTTTCTATTATCCTTTTTATAACTAAATCCTTATCGTCATTACGACATACAATCACATATCTACATCCAAAATCTTTTATTTCTTCTTGGTCTCTATAATAATTCGTTGTTACAATAACATTCCTATCTTTAAGTTCTTCAACGATAGGCCCGCCATGATAAACTATTATGTTTGGATGTTCTTTAATTATTTTATAGAATATTCCTCTATATATATCTTTATCTTCAACATCTTTTTGTATAAAAACTGATTTAACTTCTTTCATAAGAAAAAATATCCCAGTTGCATCTTTTAACTAACTCATGCCAGAAAAACTTGTCATAAATATCTTTACGTTCTATAAATCCATTTTCCGTAAAAAGTTTATGCCAAAAATCTCTTGAACGTACCATAACATGAGATTTATCTAAATTATTTTCTTCGTTTCTGGTATCAATTCCAATAGTGCAGAAAAGAATCCCACCTTTAACCATAGAATCATAAATGTTTTTTATGGCTTGTTCTGGTTTGTCTAAATGTTCAAATACTTCAAATGAAATTATATGATCATAATTTTCACCATGAATTTTATTTTGAATATCTTCGCAAAAATGAAATTCTTTTATATGACTATTAGCATAAGTCCATTTAGATATATCTTGACCATAAGCATTTATATTTAATCCTCTTAAATATGAAACTAAATTATTTCTCGCACAGCCTAAATCTAAAACTTTTTTATCTTTAAGTTTTAGAATGTCATTAAGCATATTTGCTTGATGTTTATATATGTCATTTTTTAATAAGAAAGCATTTTTATCATATCCTGATTTGCAACTTTCAATACCGTTTGTGAAATAATCTTTATCGAAATATGTAGCGTCTACCATATATAACCTACTTTGTTAATAAAACACATGCCAAAGCTGAAGAGGAAACAAACCCATAATGTCCATAATGCTTATCAGCACATTGTTCTTCTGTGGCAGGTCGCCACCCAGTTCCATCATAATAAAACAAATCATATCTATCTATTTTGTATGGCTTAATTAAAGTGCTTAATCTCAATCTATCGTATTGTCTGAAATGTCTATGTTCTTTATATTTTCCG
>Ga0180007_10004556_pt1 | contig 14607 bp, 12 predicted proteins | sample MM_PC_MetaG_FD_121122 | JGI IMG/M metagenome (GOLD analysis project Ga0180007, IMG submission 121122) | Groundwater microbial communities from the Aspo Hard Rock Laboratory (HRL) deep subsurface site, Sweden - MM_PC_MetaG | ecosystem: Environmental > Aquatic > Deep subsurface > Groundwater... | reverse complement strand
TTCCAAACAATAAAAGGATATCTTAAAAAACCCGATTCTGCTTGGTTTTTTCATTTTCCGGCTTGTTTCTTAACTCTTTGGATTTATGCTAGCGAACTTCTGCTTTTGAAGTTTAAAATAAAAAAAGTTAAAATTGATAGAAAGAATTGGAAGCAATGAAGAAAAGAAAATTAAAATTTATAATATGCATGCCGGTATATAATGGCCAGAGCGTTATAAAAGAAACATTAAAAAGCATTTTAAGTCAAAGTTTTAGCAATTATGAGATACTTATTGCCGATGATTGCTCTACCGATAACACTGAGAAAGTGATTAAAGAAATAAAAGATAAAAGAATTACTTTTTATCGAAACTCGGAGAATCTTGGTTATTCCAAAAATTTAGAGAAATGTAGGAAAAGAGCCAGAGGAGATATAATATATCTGATGGGCCAAGATGATATTTTGGGGAAAGACGCTCTTTTAAATACATGCAAAGCATTCGAGAGGTCTCCAGAGATAGGAGCAGTTACAAGACCTTATTATTGGTTTGATAAAGATATAAATATACCAGTAAGAGCTAAAAAACAGCTAAATTCTAAAAAAGACGAATTAGTTAAAATCACTAGCGAAAAAGAAAAAATTTTAACAATGTTTAGTACCTTGGATCAACTTTCTGGATTAGCTTTTAGGAAAGAATATATGGACCTTCCTTTTCATGAAGATATTTTCCCTTGTCATGTTTATCCTTTTGCCTCAATTTTTAAGAAATATACTGTTGTTTTCTTGAAAGATTACAATCTTGCAGTAAGGATTGGAAGCAGTCAAGCCAGAAATTCAAAAATCTATGGACGAAAAACTTCTTATATTTATGAAAAATCCCCAATTCAATCTTGGATAGATATGTTTGAGAATGTTTATAGTGAGAAAATTTTTTCTGAGTTTAAAGACTGGATGATAAAAAATTTTGTGGCTGTTAACTATGTTGGATTGGTTCAGATAAGAAATTACGCTAGATATAGATACTTGCTAAGGGAGATTTTTTTATTGTTAAAATACCGCTTGCAGAATTTGTTTAGCCCTATTTTTTGGTTTTTTAGCTTGGGGTGTCTAGCAACGCCATCGTTTTTACTCATTCCCTTAGTTGACTGGTACAAAAATAAAATTCTTAGTCAAAAATTAGTTCAAATAAAATTAGATCTATGATCAAGGTGGCGATTATTTTTGGAACAAGGCCGGAAGCGATTAAGGTTGCCCCGGTGATTGAGGAGTTGAAAAAATTTCCTAATAATTTTGATGTTTTTACTATCGCCAGCGGGCAACATAAAGAAATGCTGGATCAGGCGCTTATGCCTTTTAATATCAAACCCGACTTTAATTTGAATATCATGACTGCAAATCAAACTTTAACTCAAATTACGACTAGAATTCTTGTAAAAATTGAAGAAGTTTTGGAAAAGATTACCCCTGACCTTGTTCTCGTTCAGGGAGATACGCCAACAGCTTTTGTCGCATCTCTTGCCTCTTTTTACCAGAAAATTCCTCTTGGCCATATTGAAGCGGGATTAAGAACTTTTAATAAATATGAGCCATTCCCTGAGGAGATAAATAGAAAATTAATTGATCACTTGGCTGATTTATACTTTGCTCCTACTGAAATAAATAGAGACAATCTTTATAAAGAAGGTATTAAAAAGAAGGTCTATGTTACTGGGAATACTGTGGTAGATGCTCTTTTGAAAATTGCTTCGCAAAAAAATAGCTTTAGAGACCCTGTTTTTGAGAAGATTGATTTTGAGAAAAAAGTAATTTTACTTGAAGTTCACCGTCGAGAGAGCTGGGGTAAAAGTCTAGAGAATGTTTTCCGGGCGATTAGGGCTGTAGGAAAAAAATTTAAAGATGTTCAGATAGTTTTTCCTGTTCATCCAAATCCACTAGTAAAGTATCCAGCCCAAAAGATTTTAGGAAAAAGTAAAAATGTTTTTCTGACTCCCCCGATGGATTATTCTGATTTAGTTGCAATTATGAAACGATGCTATTTGGTGGTTACTGATTCGGGCGGTCTTCAAGAAGAAGCGCCCACTTTTGGCAAACCGGTGCTGGTGGTTAGAAATGTCACAGAAAGAATGGAGGGGCTAAGAGCAGGCACACTTAAGCTGATTGGTTTAGATGAAAAGAATGTTTTTGAAGAAATTTCACGGTTATTGAAGAACCGTAGGGAGTACGCTAAAATGGCGAGAGCAGATAACCCTTATGGAGATGGAAAGGCCAGTCAAAGAATAAGAAAAATAATTGAGAATTATTTTTTTAAATAAGGCTTTTTTAAAAGATTAAATGATAAAAAATATATTGCGGTTTGAAAGAGAATATTTTGATCATGTTTATCAAGGAGAGTATCGGCGGAGAAATCCTAACTATAAACAAAGATCGTTTCTCAAAAAGATTTTGAAGTTTAAAACAAAGGGAAGTTTGCTGGATGTGGGTTGTGCTTATGGTTTTTTTCTTGATTTTGCTCGTGATTATTTTGAAATTGAAGGAGTAGATATTTCCTCTCATGCAATTTCAGTCGCCAAAAAAAAATTGCCAAGGGAGACTAAACTTCGCATTCAGAAGTTAGAGAAAATGAAACTGGCTGGCAAATTTGACGTGATTACCTGTTTTGATGTCTTAGAACATCTTGAAAACGTTGACCAGGCGTTAAAAGTAGTAGAGAGGTATCTAAAGAATGATGGGATTTTAGTAATCACCGTTCCCGTTTATGATGGCCCAGTGGGTAAATTAGTTAATCTTGCCGATAAAGACAAAACTCATTTGCAAAAAAAAAGCCGGAGGTTTTGGCTTGACGAGCTCACCCGGCACGGGTTTAAAATAAAATTGTTTAATGGTATTTTTCGCTATTTTTTGCTAAGGTGGCTCTACTTGAACTGGGTTTCTGGGTTAATTAGTAATTTTTCTCCGGCGATTTTTATTATTGCCGAGAAAGAGAATAAAAAAATATTATGATTTTCATTGTTTTGCCAGCCTACAACGAAGAGGAAACAATTGGTCCTCTTTGTCAACGTTTAAAGCAAGTAATGAAAGAAGACAAATTGTCTTATCGGGTTTTAGTGGTTAATGACGGAAGTAAGGACAATACAGCCAAAATTGTGGCCCGTTTTAGGAAAAAGATGCCTTTGGAAATAATTGATCATAGAAAAAACCTTGGGCTAAGCGAAGCGATTAAAAGCGGGTTGATAAATGCCTCAAAAAAAGCAAAGTCGGGAGATGTTATCGTAACCATGGATTCGGATAATACTCATACTCCAGGGTTGATTTTAAGAATGATTAGAATGATTCGGGAGGGAAGTGATGTGGTGATTGCTTCTCGGTATCAGCATGACTCGAGAATCAGGGGAGTGCCTTTTTTCAGACAAATAATTAGTTTTGGGGCAAGCTTTTTGTTTAGAGTTTTTTTCCCGATTAAAGGAGTTCGAGACTATACTTGCGGTTATCGAGCCTACAAAGCGACGGTTTTAAAACAGGCCCTTCGGCATTACGGAGAAAAGTTTTTTGACCAACCGGGTTTTTCGGTAATGGTTGATATTCTCCTCAAAATGAGAAAGTTAGATATTATTGCGACAGAAGCGCCGTTGATTTTAAGGTATGATTTGAAACATAGTACCAGTAAAATGAATATTGGCAAAACAATTAAAGAAACATTAGCGCTATTAATTAAAAGAAGATTTTTAGAAGAGTACTGATGTCTAAAATAGTTTTTATTAACCCGCCCTTGTTTTTGGAAGAAAGATATGGGGAATTAGCTCAAGCGGGCAGTATGACTCCACCTTTGGGCTTATGTGGTTTGGCAGCTGTTACTAGAGAAGAAGGGTTTGAAACCAAAATTATTGATGCAGCGGCACAATCCTTAAGTCATCGGGACACAGTTCAAAGAATCGTCAAGACAGGCTTTCCGTATGTGGGCATTACGGCAACTACTCTTTCGATTTACAGTGCCGGAAAACTTGCCGGATTAATTAAAAAAATAAGTCCAGAGACGATAATTATTATTGGAGGATGTCATGTAACTGCACTTCCAGAAGATACAATGAAAAAATTTCCCTCTTTTGATATAGGAGTTTTGGGTGAGGGAGAGATAACTATTGTAAATGTTCTCAAAGCATTGGAGCAGAAAAAAAACTTGCGCAAAGTGAAAGGGATTATATTTAGAAAAAATAAAAAACTGGTAAAAACAATGCCGCAGGAAATACTGAGAGATCTGGACAAACTTCCTCTTCCGGCTTGGGACTTGCTCCCCAACTTGATTTCCACCTACCGTCCAGCCGCTTTTAACTGTCAAAAGCTTCCTTCAGTGTCGTTGATCACTTCCCGAGGTTGTACAGGAAAATGTGTTTTTTGTTCAAGAGCTGTGGCTGGTATCTTCTGGCGCGGCTACAGCGCCAAATATATTATTCTCATGATTAAAAAGCTTATTAGAGATTACGGCATCCGCGAGGTAAAAATTTTTGATGATAATTTTGTAGTGTCAAAAGAGAGGGTCAGAGAATTCTGCCGCCTAATAAAGAAAGAAAGATTAAATTTATCTTGGTCTTGTAGTGCACGTATTGATTTGGTAAATTTTGAAATACTCAAAACAATGAAAGATGCGGGGTGCTGGCAAATCTTTTACGGTATTGAAAGCGGTTCTCAGAAAGTTCTTGATGTTTTGGGCAAAGGAATAAAGCTTAAGGAGATAGAAAGAACAGTTAATTTTACTAACAAAGCAGGGATTAAAGTAGTCGGATCATTTATGGTTGGGAATCCGTGTGAAAGCTTAAGTACGATCAGGAAAACCATAGATTTTGCAAAGAGACTACCTCTTAATGATTTTCAAATGAGCATCTTTACACCTCTACCGGGCTCGGAAATTTATGATACTGCTGGGAAATATGGTGTTTTTGATAAGGATTGGCGAAAGATGAATCTTTGGTATCCTGTTTTTATTCCTTACGGATTAAAGAAAGAGGACTTATGGGAATATCAGAAAGTTGCCTTTCGGGAATTTTACTTCCGGCCGAGATTAATGCTATCATATTTTGCCAGGATAAAAAGTAAAGAGCATCTTTTAGCTTTGTGGGGAGGGTTGGGGGCGTTAGTAAAAATGCAGTTAAAGCAAAATAAATCGCGCTGATGATTACAAAAAAAAATAATTTACTACTAATTCTTATAATTTTCTTTTTATCGTTTTTACCAAGGATTATCAATTTACACAAATCTCCACAGCATGCTGATGAATATTTTGACAGGACTGGCGGTCTTTCATCGGTTACTTCGATAATTGAAGGCAAGTTTTTTAGTTCTTCCCACTGGGATGATTATCTGCAGTTTTCTCATCCTCCACTAGCCAAATACTTTTCGGGAGTAATGACTGTTTTGTCATATGCAATTAATGATGCGGAGCACGGTACTAGGCAAGGAGTTTTCTTTTCCAGAATACCTTCGGTTATTTTTGCTTGTCTTGCGGTTATCATTGTTTTTCTTTTTGCTTTGAAATTAACCAAGGGGGATAAATTGGTAAGTTTTGCCGCAGCCGTCTTTTTGTCTTTTGATTCGATCTATTTAATTATGACCAAAACAGCAGAGCATTATGTGCTGGCGTCATTATTGCTGATTTTATCGATTTACGTTTTTTATCTTGCTATTCAAAAAGGTGACCGAAAATATTTTTGGTTGAGTGCCATATTTGCTGGTTTGGGAATTGCCACCAGCTTTCTAATGTTCATAGTTCCTATAATTTGGCTTACTTGGTTTATAAGTCAAAGAGTAAAGATTAAAGAAAAGAAAAAATTTTATTCGTTATTTTTCTTATTTTTTCCAGTGTCTCTTTTCTTTATTTTTACAATAATTTGGCCACAATTTATTTTTAGTCTACCTAAGGTTAAACGTCTACTTACGATGATGACTTATACACGTCAAGGATCAGATGCATTTCCAACAGACACCCCTTGGACAATTTTTTCTATTGATCAGCAAAGAGGAGCAAAAGGAAAGTTGTGGATAGATGATGTCATCCTGTATTCTTACTCAGAGTTAGAGGAAAAACCCCTGATGATCTTGCAGCCAATACAAATGGAAAAATCTTCTTCGGTAGGACTGGTTGACGATCCGTCTATTGACAATAAACGTGTTCTTTATATGGATGCTACGACCGGAATTAGTATTAATGCTCTGGGTTTTTTTGAGGAGTTTCCGATTGGTGATTATCGAGTCCACTTTATGTTAAAAACAGACGACAATGTATTAAACACCCGAGTGGCTAATATTAAGATTATTACCGAAGGCGAAGCAGATACTGTTGTGGTTCTCAATCAACAAGAGATTTTAGGATCAAACTTTAACGAATCTGAAAAGTATCAGGAATTTATACTTCCCATCAAAATTGACGAAAAAAAGACGATAGGAGCTGGGATTGATTTAATTGGTGAAGGAAAGCTTACCGAAAACTTTACTCCTAAAATTTTCTGGGGACAAGTTGGAATCCCTACGTATTTCTTATATCTTTTCTTTAGAACTCCACTACCGGAATTGTTTTTCTTTTTAATGGGTTTAGTTTTTATTATTAATAAAATATTTATTGAAAAAAAATCAGAATTTTCTCAAACCATTCTTTTTACTTGGTTTCTAGTCACCGTTATTATTCTTCAATTTGTCCTTTTCGGGAAAAGGATCCAATATTATACCATTCTGCCGCCTGTTTTGGCTGTGATGTCTGCCGTGGGGTTAAAAGAATTTACCGTTGGAATGAAGCATAAAAAAACGATTATTTTGTTTGCCGTGGCTATTCAGATAATTAGCATTCTGGCCTTTTATCCCCTCTTTAACTATCGTTTAACAAACGTTGGTTTGCACGGAGGAGGAATTCCTGACTTTTTAGGAGGAATGACTGACTTTTTGGGACCGATTCCTTAAAAGTAACCAGACAAACTTGCTAATAATTTTTTCATTTTTATGTTTTTAGTTAGTTGAAGGTTAAAAAACTTAGCATGTTAAAAAATAGAAATGAAACTAAAAAAAATATTAGATTATCTTAAATGTCCACATTGTAATAATCAAAAGCTTTTATTAAAAGCTAAAAAAGAATTAATATGTGGGAAATGCAAAAAAACTTTTAAAGTAATTAATGGCGTTCCGATTCTAATAGATAAAGAACATCTTGGGGCACAAGAAAAAAACCAGATAGAATGGTTTGAAGATCACTACTCAAAATTCTCCAAAGAAGAATATTGTCTGGAGAATTGGCGATTAAGCATGGTAGAAAGAATTTTTTCTGCAGTTAAGAAAGGTACAGTTAAGACATATTTAGATATTGGTTGTGGAGCAACGGGTTATACTGCAATTGAGGGAGCTAAGAGAAACAAGTGGCTATCTTTTGGTATTGACATCTCGACCGAAGCGATGTTAAGAGCCAAAAATTTAGCGAAAAAACAAGAAGTTGAAGATAAAACTGCTTTTGTTGTGTGCTCAGCTGAAAATTTACCATTTAAACCAGAGGTGTTTGACTATGTCTCGGCTGTTTCTCTTCTCGAACACTTGGAAAAAGATACGGAAGCAATAAAAAGCATTAGCCAAATTATAAGAAAAAAAGGGTGGTTATATGTTTGCGTGCCTAATACCTACAAAAAAATGTGGCCTTTTTTGTGGCCCGTATATCGCTACATTGATTACAAAATAGGTCACAAGAGGCATTATTCCATAGAGGATTTAGGAAAAAAGACAAGAGCCGCTGGTTTTAGAAAAATAAACGTGTTTTACAATGCTCATCTGATTAAGCTTGGGCAAATCATTTTGGAAAAGATGCGCTTGATAGATGATAAAAATTGGTGGAAACTAGAGAGAAAAGATATTAATACTGGTCAAACAGGAATTCAATTGAATGCTATTTTTGAAAAGAGATGAATAAAAAAAACGTGCTTCTAATCAATCCGCCATTACATTTTGATAATGATCTGCCTCATTCTTTAGATGTTTCTGTTCCTCCTCTTGGATTGCTCTATCTGGCTTCTTATATCAACCACTATTCTAATTCTCTTAACGCGTCGGTAATAGATATTGGCGCAGAAAAAATTTCTCTTTCGGAAACCTTAAAAAGAATAAAAAAACAAAAACCTTTTGTGATTGGTCTTACTTCAATGACTCCCCAGTTGCAAGGAACCGTTGAGTTAGCGAAATGTCTCAAAAAATCATTTCCTAAAGTTAAAATTTTTTTAGGTGGTCCACACATTAGTGCCGATCCTGGTTTTATAAATCGTTTCCGAGTTTTTGACTATGCAATTACAGGAGAGGCAGAAAAAACTTTTCTTGACTCTTTAAAAAAACTTGTCAGTGGCAAAAAAATTCCCAGGATCCAGTCAAGTGAAGTGATTGACAACTTAGACTCAATTCCTTTTCCTGACAAAGAATTAATTGACAGAAATAAATATTTCAAACGCGAATCAATGATGTTTTCCCGAGGATGTCCATACAATTGTTATTATTGCAGCAGGCCATCTATTAGCAAAAAGGTTAGATATAGATCAGCCGAGAATTTGATAGGAGAAATTAAAAGCGTTTATAAAGATTGCCATGGGAAAATTGATTTTCAGGATGATACTTTTACTTTGGATAGAAAAAGGGTTTTAGATTTTTGCCGAAAAGTAATAGAGCAAAACTTGAAATTAGAATGGAAATGCAACTCAAGAATTGATTTGGTAGACGAAGAACTTTTAGCAACGATGAAAAAGGCTGGTTGTAGCCTTATTCACTTTGGAATTGAAGCGGGTAATGAAAAAATCAGAAAAAATATAGTTAAAAAAGGATCCTTTACCAATAAGCAAACTGTTAGAGTATTTGCAATGTGTCGTGAAAAAGGAATAAAAGTTGCCGGTTATTTTATGATTGGCCATCCAACAGAAACAAAAGAAAACTTGAAGCAGACAGAGAAATTAATTCTGGGTTTGAGAATGAATCTTTTGGGCCTATCAATTCCAACACCGTTCCCGGGTTCGGCACTATATGATATTGCCAGAAAAAGGGGCATTATAAGCAGTAGAATTATTGATGACTTTGCTCAGAAAAAATTAGGCAAGGGTTATGTTGGTAATTATCCGATTCTTGTGTCCGAGAATTTATTGCAAAAGGATGTTATGAAATTTATGAGAGACACTAATCGCAAATTTTATATCAGCGCCAAAATATTGTTTCAAAAATTCGTTGATGATCTGTTCCATCCTCAAAAATTGTATCTTGATTTAAAAGATTTTATCTTTTTGGTGTCCAAGGGTGTTTCTAGTAGAAAACCGTATATTAATAAAGAGTAAAACTATGAAAATTGTTTTTGTGACTGTCGCTAATGAGAACATTGCCATTGAGCTTCTTTCTTCCTTTTTAAAGGAAAGAGGTTGTGATGTTAAAGTAATATTTGATCCTAGAGTTTTTGCCACAGAAGCCTTTGATTTCAAAAAACTGGCTAGTTTTTTCGATATCTCCAAACATATTGTCAAACAGATAAATGAAGAAAAGCCAGATCTGATAGGTTTTTCAATTTTTACCTTCAACTATCAATATTATTTGAAGCTAGCCAAAGCCATTAAAAAAAGCGGCCAAGAGGCTCCAATTGTCTTTGGAGGGATTCACCCAACCTCTGTTCCTGATAGGGTGATTAAGGAAGAGTGTGTTGATATTGTTTGCGTTGGTGAAGGTGAATATGCTCTGTTAGAGCTTTTGGAAAACTTAAAAAAAGGCGAGAAAAGAACAGATATTAAGAACCTTTGGTTTAAAAAAGGAAAGCAAGTGATCAAAAATCCATGCCGGCCTTTAATTGCTGATTTAGATAAATTACCTTTTCCGGATAAGGAAATGTTTTATAAGATTTATCCTAGCTTTATTAGAGATGATTATTCAGCGCTTTCCAGCCGGGGCTGTCCCTTTGCTTGCACATATTGCGGCAACAATGTTTTACGAAAAACTTTTTATGGTTTAGGAAAAGTAGTTAGGAGAAGAAGCCCTAAAAATATAGTTGATGAATTAGTTTGGGCTAAAGAAAAATTTGGTATTAAAAAAGTTACCTTTGTTGATGATGTTTTTGGCCAAGATCAAAAATGGTTAAAAGCATTTGCTAAAGATTATAAAAAGCGGGTTGACTTGCCTTATATTATAATTACTCATCCTCTTTTTATGACTAAGCCAATCGTTGAATTATTAGTAGATTCTGGCTGTTATTTTCTTCTTTTTGGCATCCAGAGTGCTTCAGAGAAAACCAGACGTGAAGTGCTTAAGCGATATGAAACCAACAAAGACATTTTTAGGCCTCTCAGCTTTGTCACAAGTATGGATTAAAATTTTCCGTTGATCATATTTTTAGCATTCCTAAAGAAGGTCTTAAAGAGCAAGAAATGGCCCTAGAATTTTATAATAAAATTAGACCCTCAATTATTAATTCCTATTGGCTTCAATACTTTCCTCGGACTGAGATTATTAAAACAGCCATAGAGGAGAAAATTATTAAGAAAAACATGGTTGCTAAAATAGAGGATGGGTTAACCTCTACTTCTTTAGTGGTTGGTTTAGGCAACAAAGACACTTTTGTTCCTGAAAGAACTTATGCTAACTTTCAGTTCTTTTTTATGCTTTTACCAGTCTTGCCAAAGGCAATCACGAATTGGGTAATACGCAAAGAAATATATTTAAAAAAATTTAAGCCACCAATGGTGATAAATGTTAGTTTGAAACTCATTATAAATCTTATAAACAAGCGTGGAGGAGTTTATTGGGGAATTGCTAAAAGTACAATATATTTTTCAATATATTGTTTAAAAATAAAATACCGCTACAGATTTAATAAATAAAGATGGTATTATTGATTTTGATTATCTGGAGAATAATCTATGATTAATTTAAAAAAAATTAAAAATATTATCAATATCCCTCGTTCAATTTATCATTATCATCGTGGGAATTTAGTTTTGCCTTATTTACCCAATGCTTTATGGGTTGAGCCAACAAATGTCTGCAATTTGAAATGTATTATGTGCCCCAATTCACTTGTAGCTCAAAAAAATCCTGGTTTTATGGATTTTAGAATTTATAAAAGAATAATTGATGAGGCTCAACATTTTACTTCTTTCGTAATTCTTTGTATATCTGGAGAATCATTACTTCATAAAAGATTTCCGGAGATGGTCAAATACGCAAAAGAAAAGGGAATAGCTACTTATCTTTCTACCAATGCTACAGTATTAACTCCCGGCCTTTCTAGGGCAATATTAAAAGCTGGGTTAGATTGGATTAATTTTTCTTTTGATGGTTGCAGTGAGAAAATTTATGAAAAAATTAGATTGGGGGCGGATTTTGAAAAAACTTTAGGAAATATTATTGAGTTTTTAAAAATTAAAGAAAGATTGAAAGTTAAGACTCATGTTGAGCTTCAAATACTGATCATGGACGAAAAAGGACAAAAAGATTATGAGCAAAACATAGGAAAATTTATAAAAAGATTTTCTGGTTTACCGTTAGATTATGTTCAGACTAGACGACCAAGTACTTGGGGCAAATATTTTTCAGGCACTAATAAATTTGACCCAAAAAAATTGGGCAAAGATTATTCACCCTGTTCGTACATTTGGAGTTCTCTTCATCTTCTTTGGGATGGTCGAATAGTAGCTTGTACTTCTGATTTCTTTGGGGATAATGTCTTAGGCAAATTTCCAGAACAAAGTTTAAAAGAGATTTGGAATAATGAGCCTATGAGAAAATTTCGCAAAGCAATGATTGATAAGAAATACTTACGTTTTAATAAAAATTGTAAAAATTGTGATAGTCTATGGGATTCAAGAATATTATCACTTCCGCCCGGAATTAGAGGTATTAGCGCTACTACCTTAAATATTGCTTTTGGAAAAAATTTTTTCAATTTTTTAAAAAAATTTGCCAAGCGTATTAATTCAGATTTTGCCATAGAAGTTTTAACCAAAGAATAAAAATGAAAAATAAGACCGTTTTTTCGATAATTATTCCAACCTATAATGCCAAAAAATATTTAAAGAATTGCTTAGCTTCAATTTTGAAAAATGATTATCCCCATTACGAAATAATCGTGATTGATAATGCCTCTACTGACGGAAGCATTGGCTTTATTAAAAAAGAATTTGCAAACTTATCAGAAAAGATAAAAATTGTTTCTTTGAATAAAAACTATGGTCCATCTATGGCTCGTAACGAAGGGGTTAGGATTGCCAAGGGTAAATACCTAGCTTTTTTAGATAGTGATACCGAAGTTCATCCTGATTGGATGAAGGCTGGGCTCTCTTTTTTTGAGGAAAATAAAAAAGTAGGGGCAATTCAGTGTAAATTATTGATGCTTAAAAATAAAAAAAAGATAGACTATGTAGGCGAGCATCTTAGCAATCTTGGTTTTTTAGTTCCTCTTGCCAAATATGGAGAAAAAGATGAAGGTCAATATAATTCTTCGTATAAAATTCTAGCAGCCAAGTCGGCGGGCATGTTTATTAGAAAAAAAGTTTTTGAGCAAGTGAGAGGTTTTGATAGCGATTATTTTATATTTATGGAGGAAACTGATTTGGGTTGGCGTTGCTGGCTGAGCGATTATCAAGTTGCTCTTTGTCCAACCTCGATTGTTTATCATCATTTCTCAGCGTCCAAAGAGATTTTCGATAAAGAAACTAACAATCGTTTAGTTAGATTCCATGGAACTAAAAACTATATCCTTACTCTTTTCAAAAACTTATCCTTTATTAATCTAATTAAAATTTTACCCATTAATATTTGTTTATGGCTCGGTTTATCCGGCTATTTGCTTTTTAAAGGTAATTTTCTTTCTTCTTTTAATATTCTCAAAGGGATTTGCTGGAATTTAACTCATTTTCCTCAAAGCCTGTCTAAAAGATGGAAAATCCAACGGGAGAGGAAATTAACTGATGAAAATCTTTTTAAGGATTTTAGACTAATGGAGAAAAGGCCCCTTTTTTTCTTCATTAAAAGATTTACTATTTCTCAGAAGGAGATGATTACTCCCGAAGGTTAAATTTTAGCTTAAGAGCAATTTTGCTGTTTGGGAATATTTATTTTTGAACTAAGATTTATTCTTTTCGGTTGTAAATTTCTTGCAATAATTATGAAAAAAACTTGCCAGAGAAGGTTAGTAGTAGAGTTAATTGATTATTTACGGTTAATGGGGGGCAAAACGGCAAGTTGATAAATAAAATGTCATATGATAAAAAGAACATTGGCTTTTGCTCGGAGAGGAGATTATAATTTATATTAATACGAGGTTTTTATGATTAAAGTTTTGTTCGTTATCCCTAAAAATAAGAGTTGGTTCGGGAATAAGGGCGTGACTGGATTTCCTCATGTAGGTATTGCTTATCTTACGGCGGTTTTGAAGAAAAATAAAATTTCGGTGAAAATATTTGATGAAGGGATAGAAAATAAGAGCGGGAAATTAATGACCTTAATAGATGAGTTTAAGCCAAATATTATTGGGGTTACAAGCTTTAGCTATGGATATGGATTTCTTGAAGAAACAATTAAAAGATTAAAAAGAAATACTAATATTCCCATTATTATTGGAGGTCCTCATGTATCCGCTACAGGTGATGAAATTATAAGAGCTACTTTGGCAGATTTTGCTCTAGCTGGAGAAGGAGAAGTTTCTTTTTTGGAGTTTTTAAAACAACAGGATAAAAAAAGACCTGACTTTAAAAAAGTTCCAGGATTAATTTGGAAGAAGGGAAAGAAAATATTTAAAAATCCACAAGGCGGATTTATCAAGGACTTAAATAAGTTACCTTTTCCAGATTACGAAGCATTTGACTTAGAAAAATATCCTTGTTTTGCCGAAAAGACCATTCCAATTATCACCTCAAGGGGTTGCCCATACAATTGTAATTATTGTTCAGTTAGATTGTCTATGGGACATGGTTTTAGACCGAGAAGCCCAGGTAATGTTTTAGCTGAGTTAAAGCATTGGTATAAAAAAGGATTTTATTCTTTTGATATTAATGATGATTGTTTTACCCTAGATTTAAGAAGGGCAGAGAGAATTTGTGACTTAATTATTAAAAATAGATTAAAGATTAGGTTTCAGATGTATAATGGCATCCGAGTGGATCGCGTAACCCCGCAGTTGTTGAAAAAACTTAAAAAAGCCGGTTGTTTTTTTATTTCTTATGGTTGCGAGTCGGGCAACCAGGATATTTTAAACAGAATCAAAAAAAATATCACCCTTGATCAAGTAAGAAAAGCAATTGATTGGACGAATAAGGCAGGGATTGAGAATTCAGTAGGTTTCATTATTGGACATGAAGATGAGACTTATGAACAAGCTAAAGATACTCTTAAATTTGCCGAAAACTTGCCAACTAATTTTGTCAATTTTTATAATCTTGTTCCTTATCCAGGTACAGAAGTTTATGAATGGGCGCAAAAAAATGCGAAGTTCTTGTTTTCACCAAAAACCTTTTTGAAAGAAATTGGTTATCGAGATAATGTTCCTATTTTTGAGACAAAGGAATTCACGAAAGAGCAAAGGGAAGAGTTGGTAAAGAAAGGTATGGTTCTTTATGAAAGAAAAATTTTACAACTTAGACTTGGCAAGATA
>Ga0180007_10004555_pt1 | contig 14609 bp, 10 predicted proteins | sample MM_PC_MetaG_FD_121122 | JGI IMG/M metagenome (GOLD analysis project Ga0180007, IMG submission 121122) | Groundwater microbial communities from the Aspo Hard Rock Laboratory (HRL) deep subsurface site, Sweden - MM_PC_MetaG | ecosystem: Environmental > Aquatic > Deep subsurface > Groundwater... | reverse complement strand
CGTCCACCTCGAAAAGGACGGCCGCGGTTTCCGACACCCGCGCCAGGGTCCGCCCAAACGCGTCGGCCGTCGGCACGTCGAAGAACGACCAGCTCCCGCCCGCGTCGGCCGTGTGGTGAATGCGGATGACGCCACTGTCGACATAGACCGCCTGGGTGAGCCACCAGCGACCGGGACCGCCGGTGAGCACGGCGCTCGGACCGGCCGCGTTATAACTGTCGGGGACCGCGGGGACGTCGACGAAGGTCCACGTCAGGGTGCCCTCGTCGACCTCGGCGCAGCGGGCCTCGCCCACGGTCTGCATCCCGCCGGACAGGCAGGCCACCGGGGGCATCCGCCGGTCGGAGGTGAGAACGATGACCTCAGCCGCCGTCAGCCCCGAGGTCGCCCGCAGGTCCACCGGCGCGCCCACCGGGCCCGACGCGTCGAAGCGCGCCGTCCACAGACTGTGGTCGTACCCCGTGGTCCCGAAGCAGGAGGCGCTGGCGATCAGTCGCACGCCATCGTCGGTCCGGTGCAACTGGACCCCGGCGCCGTTGTACGATTCGAGGCGATAGGGCCTGAAGTACAGGCTGCAGCTCGTGGCGCCCGGCGGATCCGGCAGCGCGAGCTCGCCGATCTTCAGGAAGGGCTGACCCGCCGACGCCCGGCGCAGGATCACGATGGCACCGGGCTTGGAGATGGCTGCCCACAGCGCTCCGTCCGGGCTGAAGACCAGCTCCAGCGTGGGCATGCCCTGATCATCCTCCGACTGGCCTTCGGGCACCGTCACGTCAGTTGCGGGGCTCCATGAGACACCGCCGTTGACGCTCTCGGCGAGCCGAAGTCCGCTCGCCCAGGCGAAACCCACGACCACCCGCTGGCCGTCGACGGCGATGGCCTCGGGCCGGACCACTGCCCAGTCCGACGAGGCAATCGTGCCCGGGGTCCAGGTCTGGCCTCCGTCGGTGGTTCGGGCGGTCGGAACCGTGGGTTCATACTCCCCGGACAGAAACCCGTCGTCGTAGCCGACGACGACGAAGCTCCGAGGGCCCACGGCGGCCACGAGGGGCCTCTGGACGGCGATTCCCAGGGGCATCCGTCCCGGCTCGGGCAGCAGGATCCCGCATGTTCCGGAGCAGGGAAGCCACTCCCCGGGAGCGCCATCTTCGCAGTCCTCGCCGGGCTCGAAGCGCGCGTTCCCGCAGGACTCCTCGTGCAGGCAGTCGGCGGAGCAGCCGTCTCCATCGTCGGTGTTGCCGTCGTCGCAGACCTCCCCCTCCTCCAAAAGGTCGTTTCCGCACACCGCCCGCCAACGCTTGCAGTAGCGACCCGGCGCTGCGCCATCCCAGGTCTCCTGAGCCTGGATGCACTCGAAATCTTCCGGGCAGTCCTCCACCGTGTCGCACGGGTGGGTGCAGTAGGTCTCGATCCACCCGGTCGTGGCGTCGAGCAGGCAAACGGCGTCTGCGCAGTCGAACTCGCCGCCGAAGGCGCACACGCTCGCGCTGCAGCCGACCGCGCCGCAGCCGCTCTCGCCGACTCCGACCCCTGTGGGCGCCGGTCCCGTGCGCGTGGCCAGGATGCGCCACCGGACGTCACAGGTGTGGCCGTAACTGTCGGCCCCGTCCAGGAAATCGGTGAGCTCGGCCACCAGCGTGTCGCCGGTCACGGACACCGCGATGGAGCGGGTTCGCTGAACCCCGTTGCTCAACCAGTAATCCGGCCCGTCTCCGGTGAAGCCGCACTGGTTCAGCCCCGAGGGGGTCCAGTTCGTCTGGTCAAACTTCAGAAGCACCTGGGACCCCACCAGCCGAATCTTCACGCTGGTGTCGGTGATCGCGAGGTCGCACGCCCCCTCGAGCACCTCCGTCGCGTCGATGGTGTAGGTGCCATCGATGACGCAGTCGCCGTTGTTGTTGTTTACGTTGTTGTTGTTTGCGGATTTTGTTTCGTCGTCGCAGCCCCACAATGCCAGTATGCACGCCAAAGCCACGAACCATGCGCTCCTTTTCATCTCCCTATCCTTTCTGATAATAGTTTCCAACGAATTCATGACGCCTCCACGGAACTCTCACTCGCAGGCCAGGCGCCAGGCGTCCAGATCCCAGAGCTTGACGAGGGTGGAGAAGCCCGCGCGGTCGGGATCCGCACAGACCTGGGCCAGCAGCGCCGGCCCGTCGGCCGTGTCATCGACGTATTCGACGTGGAAGACCGCCTTGTTCGCGGTGATGAACGGCGCGAAGGAGTCACACTCCTCATAGGCCGAGCACTCCTCGGAGAGCGCCCAGTTGAAGTAGGGCTCGAGCTGGTCGGCGATCTCAGGGCAGTTCTTGAGCCCGACGCTCAGTCCGCGGGCGTGGGCCTCGGTGGCCAGCCAGCGGTTGAACGCGATCTGGTCGGCCTCGGTCAGGTCAAAGCCCGTCTCGTTGAGGTAGCCGTCGACGTTGTCGGGCTCCACGGCGTCACAGCCACGCGTCACGGCGTGATCCAGCCGGGCCGCCAGGATCGTCCGCAGGGTCTGCGAGCGGATGTCGAGCCAGTTCTCGCCCTCCCAGCCGTCCAGTGGCTCGCCGATATCGGCGGCATCGAAGGCGGCGGCATCATCGCGCCAGTCCTCGAAGGAGCCCGCGGAGAAATAGCAGATGATCATGCGGCCGTCGCCCCTCAGGGTCGTCAGATCCGCTTCGTCGGTGTCGAACAGGTCCACGTCGTACACCGCCACATCCACGGTCGTGTCCACCGGGTAGTCCGAGAGCTGCCACTGCCAGGTCGTTCCGGGAGCGGGCGTCCAGGTGTTGTTCACGTTGTTGATGTTGTTCACGTTGTTGACGTTGTTGACGTTGTTGATGTTGTTGACGTTGTTGACGTTGTTCGCGTTGTTCTCGTCGCCGCTGTCGTCGGAGCAACCCGCGACCAGCAACACCATGACAAAAATCATCCAACTTTTCATGTCCATCAGCCTCCGTTTTTGATCATCTGAAAGTCCGTTTATCATGAAGCACGCCATTGGACAAACACTTTTTACGCAGTCGGTCAAGCCTCTGGACCACCGATTCAGCTTGCCTTTTTCCTCACTTTTGGATTGATTGTCCTGGCAGGAGATTTTTTAAAAAACCCTTTCCGGAAGGAACCTAAGAGGCATTCCCATGATCAACCAGATGTTCATCACCTTCGACCAGACCCAGGTGGTCCTCGATCCCCAGAAACCGCGCATCTACGTGGGTCGCGACGCCAAGTTGTGCGCGCTCTACACCGACGACCCCAGCGTCTCCCGCCAGCACGCGGAGATCTTTTCCGACTCTGGCAACGTCTACCTGACCGACCTCGGCTCCTCCAACGGCACGTGGGTCAACGGCATCCCGGTGCGCCGCCTTCCGGTCCCGGTCGCCCCCGGACAGCAGATCTACATCGGCCGCGTGCCCCTGATCGTGGGCACCACCGCGCAGGCCGCTCCGGCCGCCGGCGACGGACAGCGGACCATGTTCGCCGCGCCCCCCGAGGCCCTCAACCAGTACATGCAGCAGCGGGCGGCCCTCGAGGTCCAGCCGTCCCACCTGCCCGCAGGCTATCATGCCAACTCCCAGGGTCCCCAGTTCCAGCCCGGCGCCGTCACCTCCATGCCGGTCTCCATGACGCCGGCGGCTGCACCCACCAACGCCGCGCCCACGAACGCCCAGGTCGTCGGCCTCGGCGGCAAGGCCGCGCCGCTGCCGGCCGAGTACGCCTACCGCCGCCAGGGCTCCAACAGCAACGGCGCCCTGCTGATCGCGCTCAAGAGCGACACCTTCGCCAACAACGCCGTCATCGACGGCTACCTGGAATACACCGCGCTGGACAACGAGACGATCAACTACATCACCATCGAGCTCGTCGAGTACCACAAGAAGGGCCCCAAGAACGGCCACGTGTGGGACCGGATGCTCGTGCGGCAGGGCCCCTGGAAGAGCGCCAAGGGCGACGTGCTCCCCATGCAGTTCCAGCTGCGCGTGCCCGCCGGCACCGCCGTCACCGGACGCGACGTGAACTGGGAGCTGCGCGGCTACGTCGACATCAACTGGGCCTTCGACATCGAGGCGTCGAGCCCGATCATGATGAAGAACGTCGACCTCGAGCACGTCCGTGACGCGCTGGGACACCTCGATTATCGCATCGTCGAGCTCGAGCCGCAGGCGCTGGGGCAGCGGTACTTCGGCAAGTTCCAGCCGCCGCCGCAGTTGCGCAGTCAATGGGGCGTGTCCGACATCAACCTCGACATCGAGTACCTCGGCGCGAACCTGTCGATCAAGATGGAGGTCGAGAAGACCTCGCTGTTCAAGTTCGACAAGAAGATCGACTTCCTGTTCGACCTTGGCGTCCTTCGCTCGGCCTCCAAGGCTGATCTGGCCCAGCACTTCCAGCAGTACATCAACCAGTTGATGGGCAAGTAGTCCCCCGCCCCCTGGCCCGCGGTCGCGGGTCTCGTGATGGTTTCAATTATTTCAGTTTCAGGGAACCGCAGATCTTGCCGAGCCAGGCGCGGGTCGCCTCGAAGTTGGGCACTCCGCCCTGCTTGGCCTGGGACGCGTTGCAGACCAGCGCCTTCTCACCGGCGGCCTTCTGCACGGACACACGGAGGATGCCCTTGTTCTTGGTGGCGTACTCGAGCAGGAAACCGTCGGCGGTCTTCTCGCTCTTGAGCACCTCGTCGTTCTTGTCGAGCATGGCGTTGCGCACGAAATCCTCGGGGGTCTTGGCGGGCGTGGACGCCAGCAGCACCTGCACCGACGGCTCGCTGAAGTAGTCGTCCATGTCGGGCCGCCAGGAGATGTTGACGTCGCCCTGGTTGTCGACCTTGAAGCCCGCGGGCAGATCCACCGTGAACTTGATCGCGCCGATGGCGCCCTCTGTGGAGGCCAGGGGCTTGGCGCTCCAGTCCTTGCCGGGTTCGTCATCCTTGGCTTCCTTGTCCTTCTTGCCGCCACAGGCGGAAAGAACCAGGGTCAGGGAAATCATCAGAAACATCAGGGAACGAAACATGTGAAAACTCCTTTGAATCAAGTGGACCCCGCGTTCACTGCGGGCCGGAATTGTGCGCAGCATAGCCCAGTCGGTCCGAATTGTATACACACAGGTTTCACCGGTCCGGGGTGATCGCGGAAAGTCGTGGATGACGTCTTCTCCAGCACCATGTCCGGGAACCTTCGTTCCCGTTTCGATTTCGATTTCGATTTCGATTTCGATTTCGATTTCGACGTGGAGTCCGACAGGGACCGCAGCACCGGTCGGTCTCGGGTGATGGCCGCTTCATCCTTCCCATTGACACCGGCCCTTCTCCGACGGCATATTCAGTCCATGCACCGCCGGGCCCACCTGATGGACAACCGGCGGATGAGGCCATCCGGCGGGGAGTCCCCTACCGCGCCACCATACCGGACGAACCGGAGAAAGAGCATCCATGAAGACCCTATCACTTTTACTGACCGGCTTGCTGTTCACCCTGACCGTTTCCTGTTCCAGCAAGACCGCCAAGGACACGCCCCCGGCCAAGCCGGAGAATGCGGCGCAGAAGCCCGCAGCGGCGCCTGTCCCTGCGCCGGCACCAACACCGGAGAAGCCCGCGGTGCCGGCTGCCACGGCGGTCACCGAGAAGCTCGAGGACGTCAGTCACCTCCTGGTCCTCACCGACGCGTTCGCGCTGGAAAACGTCGGCTTCTGGAGCGACAACCTCACGATCAAGGGCATGCCCATGCTCTCGGACAACGGCGAGCACATGCTGCGCCTTCAGTTCAACGCTTTCGAGACGGCGTTCGCACCCTCGGGCGAGGAAGCCGAGCCCATCGGTGAGTTCGTCATCGAGAAGGTCAAGCTGGCCGACCTGTCCGTCGTCCAGACCTTCCCGCTGCTGTCGAAGAAGGAAATCCTGCAGGCGCACCTGGACGCGCGCAAAAAGGAATGCGTGGACAAGAACAAGAGCACCGGTGAGGACGGGGCCTCCGGCGTGGCCGATTGTCCGATTGACGAGAAGCTGGCCGCGACCGTGGTGGCCGCCACGAAGACGAGCATCCTGAAACACGCCGCGGTGGTCGCAGCCGAGCTCAAGACGGGCCGGTACACCTCCATGAAGACCGTGGCCCTCAAGGACCCGCCGGCCGGAGAAGACGGCGAGGAAGCCGAGCCCCCCACGAACCCGGATCCGGAGCTGGTGTACACCGTGAAGGTCAACAAAGGTAATCCGACTGTGCGGGTGCTGCGCAAGCGTGACAACCTCTTTCTCGGCGAAGTGACCTTGCAGTGCCCGACCGAAATGGGAACCGGCTGCACGTTGGGAGATTATCTCGAGCTCTTCTCCGACGCCAAGGGACGCAAGGTCGTGGTGGCCGGACGCGAGGTGGACATGGAGAACGGCAAGGTGCTCGCCACGGTCGTCAAGGTGCTCACGCTCAAGACCGCCCCATGAACCACCATTGACATGGGCGCCCACCCGGACGATAGTCGGATCCGTGAGCGACATCACCATGTACAGCAAACGCCATAACCCCGCCGGCCCCGCAGCCGGCACCCATGGAAAGGCATCATCATGAGTCTCAAAGGAACCCAGACCGAAAAAAACCTGCTCAAAGCCTTCGCCGGCGAGTCCCAGGCGCGCAACCGCTACGACTATTTCGCCAAGCAGGCCAAAAAGGAAGGTCTCGTGAGCATCAGTGAATTGTTCACCGAAACCGCGCTCAACGAGAAAGAGCACGCCAAGCGTTTCTTCAAGTTCCTGGAGGACGGCGCAGCGCTGGAGGTGACCGCCATGTTCCCGGCCGGAAAGATCGGCACCACGCTGGAGAACCTGAAAGCCGCCGCCGACGGTGAGCACGAGGAATGGGGCGACCTGTATCCGGAGTTCGCCAAGATCGCCGAAGCCGAGGGCTTCAAGGACATCGCCGCGGCGTTCCGCCTGACCGCGTTGATCGAGAAGGCCCACGAGGCCCGCTACCGCAAGCTCCACCACAACCTCGAGAACGGCAAGGTCTTCGAAAAGGACGACGTGGTCGTCTGGAAGTGCATCAACTGCGGCTACCTGCACGAAGGAAAGAAGGCCCCCGAGCTCTGCCCAGCCTGCCTGCATCCAAAGGATTACTTCGAGATCCAGACCGAACGGTACTAGTCGGGCCCAATCCACTCCTCTTGGACAAAATCATGAAAATGACAATTATGCATCGTATTCCCGTGATCCTGATCCTGCTGCTTGCGCTGCCGGCTGGTTGCGACGACGGCAAGACCCGGCCTGCGGACACGGGGTGTGTCGGCGGCAGCGCGGACGACCAGCTCGCGCGCTTCGACGCGACCTACTGCGGGCCGATGGCCCAGGTCGTCTGCACCGCTGCTGCGGGCTGCGGCTGCGGCACCATCGCCGGTTTTCCGGACCAGGCCGCTTGCGAGTCCTCCTGGCGGCAGCGGTGCATGGCCTCGGCCCAGCACTTCCGCGATGACTTCGACGCCGGCACAATGCAGTACTGCGAGGTCGCCGCGGCCGAGTGCATCGAGGCCTACAGGATCGCAAACGGCGCCTGCCGCTCTGGCATGCCCGAGGAGACCCTGCCTGCGGGCTGTCTGCTGATGCTGACCGTCGACACCAAGCCCGGGGAGACCTGCCCGACGCCCGGCGTGGGCTGCAACGATGGCCGTGGAATCTGCTCCCCGTACAACGCAACCTGCTCGGCGGCGCTTCCGGGAGAGGGCGCAGCGTGCGAGGGCGTCTGCATCGATGGTGCGGTCTGCAACTCCAATGGCACATGCGTCGCGGGCGAGACCGGAGACGACTGCGAGTCCCTGCGCGACTGCCGGCTGCCACTGGTGTGCATCGCCGGCCGGTGCGCCCAGGCCGCGGTCGAGGACGCCGCGTGCACCGAGGACGACGCCTGCGTTCCCGGACTGGCCTGCAGCGCGCAGGACCTATGCACCGCCGTGGAAGACCCCTGCACCGAGCCCGCCGATTGCGGCGAAAACGCCCTCTGCACGGCCACACAGGCGCGCCTCTGCGTGCCGATCGCCGAAGACGGCCAGCCGTGCTCCGGAGATGAAGACTGCAGCGCTGCCTCCTGGTGTGACACCGACACCTGCGCCCCACGACCGGGCGCAAATCAGCCCTGCGCCTCGGGCGTCTGGTGCGCTCCGGGACTTGCATGCGACCTTGCAACCAGCCTCTGCACCGCCATCCCGCAGGACGGCGAGCCCTGCGCCCTCTCCGAGGCGGGCCCCTTCGTCTGCGACGATGGCCTGGCCTGCCTGTCCAACACCTGCGGCCCCCTGCCCGGCCAGGGCGAGACCTGCGGCAGCGGCGACAACGCCTGCGCCGAGGGCCTTGGCTGCAGCTTCAACACCGACGGCACCAGCACCTGCGAGGACAAGGTCGGCGCTGGAGAGCCCTGTACCAACGACAGGCAGTGCCTGGCGGGCAACTACTGCGAGTACTCGACCATGTTGTGTACGACCGTCGCCGCCACGGGGGCACCCTGCGAGGACGGCAACGAGTGCGGACCTGCCGTCGCGTGCATCCCGGAGTCCGCCGGCGGCCCCTTCGTGTGTTCCCCCCTGCCCGCCGCTGGCCAGTCCTGCTACCTGGAGTGCGCCCCCGACACGGTGTGCCACTCGGTGGTGACTGCCGGCGTCTGCGCGGCCCCGGTGTGCGGCGTGGTCGGGTTCTGACCGGAGACCCTTTCGTCATTCTTCGGTTGTCTCATCACGGGGTCCGCTGCGCGTCAAGCCACAGCTCGCCAAATCACGAATTTGGCGTTGCCTGCGACGCGTTCGCAGTGACCGAAAAAGCGGCGCAAATCATGTTGATAGTGCAAATGACGATTGCCAACAACCCACAATTCACCGCCGATTTTCAACACGTTTTCAACTTGCTCGAAGAGCTGGACAGCTATTTGATCCCCTATGGTGTTCTGTTGATGGAACGGTGGATTGCATAAAATCACATCCGCCGATCGCGGGGGAAAATCGCTCAAACCATCACCGACTAGAAAACTGGCAGCCCGCTGTTCCCCAAATGCCCGTCGGAAATTCGTACGTGCGGAAGCCACTGCCATGTACGATTCATCGACAAAATGCACAGTTGCGCCGGGATTGCGTTTTGCGGCGATCAAACCGACTACGCCGTTTCCACAGGCCAAATCAATGATGTCCGTCGCATCGGGGATGATCGGCAAATGTTCCAAAAAAAACCGGGTGCCAATGTCGAGGCGGTCTCGCGAAAATACATTGGCATGATTGCTCAACCAGTAATCGGTGTTTTCCAGTTGGTATTCAATCGGGTAGGGATTCTCCGGAATCTTCAGGCTTTTATCCACCGTCACAAGAATCAGCCGTGCTTTTTTCCTGGCCAGTTGCGTGTGGGTTGGGCCGACCAGAGCCTCCAGCAGCTTCCACACGTTTGCAGGCATGGCTTTGACCATCCCTGCAACAATGAATTTCGTATCCGCGTTGATATGCGGGCTGAGTCGGATGAGTTGGTCTTCCAATAACGCGAGCGTTTTCGGTACTTTAATCACCACGCAATCAAACATGCCCTCGAGGGTGTCCAGACTGGCCCGAAATTTTTCGTTGTTTTCAGGCAGATGGTTGTTGAGCAGGTTCGCCCTGGTCGCCAGATGTGAAAGATAGGAATCGGAAAGGGCGTGGGGCTGCATCTGATTCAACGCCACCACCAGCGCACCAAAAGAATCATTCACAATGAGCATGCGCGTGTTGGGCGGGGTGTCGGACAGCGTGTTCAGCACATATTCATCCGCAGCATCCCATGCGCGCAATGACTCACGGGGACGCAGCGGCAGGCGGTGCAGAACAAACACACCTTGAGGGACGGTGAGCGTGTGGTGTTGATCGGGCATCATGGGTTCGCCGCGGCACGCGAAATGAACTAACCTGTTTTCGCCTCCAGGCAACGACTATCCCCCGAGGATGGAGCCGATGTCAAGCCGGTGCAGCCCGCAACCCGGAAGAAATCAGGGAATGATGATGTAGCACTGGTCCAGGGCAATGGTGCCAGTGAAGGCCAGGGCTCTGCCGTCCAGCGTGGCCCCTGTGTCCATCGTGATCGACGCGTCGGCCATGATGGTGCCTGCGAAATGGACCGTCGTACCCAGGTTGGCCTCGGTGCCGACCTGCCAGAAGATGTTCGCGGGTCGCGCTCCACCTGCGAGCGTGATGTGGACACCATTGCTGATGTTGAGCGACGAGGCGATCTGGAAGATCCAGACGTCGGTGGCGCTGCCCGTCAGGGTGAAGCTGGTGGTGGCGATGGCTGCGCCCGTGAACTTGTACAGCCCCGGCACGAGATCCATCCCTGCCAGGTTTCCGGCGCCCGGATTCAGGAAGGTCCCCGTGGGCGTGGGCGTCCTGCCGGCGGCGTCGTTGTAAGCGAGGGTCAGGTCACCCTTGGCCAGCGTCAGCATCGCGGGGGTGGGGTCCGCCATGTCAGAGGCGAAGATCGAGCCGGTGATCTGCGGCGACAGGGCGTAGCCCGTGTAATCGGTCTGGGAAAAGCCTGTGATGAAAGACTCGGCCGCGGGGCTGATGCCCACGTCACCGGTGATGTTGGAGGCCGGCACGTTGGTCACGGCATAGCCCGCCAGGACGGCAAAGTGAGCGGTCTCGCCCAGGTCGACAGGAAGCAGGATCGGGGTCTCGGCGCCTGTGCTGAACGTCCAGACATGGTTGACGGCCAGCGGATTGCCCGAGGCATCCGTGGCGACCGTGGTGATGGTGGCGGTGAACAGGGTGTCCGGCGGCAGATTCTCAGAAGGAGTAAACGTCACCGTGGTGCCCAGATAGGAGATGGTGCCCGTTACAGGGTTGGTTCCGGCGACGGTGAAGCTCGCCGTCGTGAGGGTCAGCGGATCCATCTCCTCACTGAAGGTCGCGCTGACGAGGCTGTTGGTCGGCAGGTCGATGGCCAGATCCGCGGGCAGCACTTCCGTGACCGTGGGAGCGATGATATCGGCGACCAGGCTGGTGGTGAAGGTCCAGACGTAGGTGGCCTCCAGCGCGTTGCCTGCCAGATCCAGGGCCGAGGTGGTGATTCTGGCGGTGTGCAGCGTATCACCAGCCAGATCCTCGTCGGGCGTGAAGGTGGCCGTCATGCCGGTGTACGCTACTGAGCCTGCCACCGAATTCGCCCCGGCGTCCAGGGTGAAGCTGGTGGTCGTGAGGGTCGCCGGATCCATCTCCTCACTGAAGGTCGCAGCGATCTGTGTGTTGATCGGCACTGCAGCGGCCAGATCGGCCGGATTCACGGACACGACCGTGGGGGCGATAGCGTCCGTGTTCTTTTTGATGGGGTCGTCATCGCATCCCGTAGTAAATATGAACGTTGTTAATAATATAAAAAACAGGGTAGAAATTTTCAGACTACGCATTTTAAACTCCAGTATGATTGTTAATAATTCTTTTCACGTTCCAGTTGGGCCAGCCGGAGGAGTTCTCTTCCTTCCGGCAACGGCGAAATTACTGTGCCATCAACACAATCAAACAGACGTTTCCAGGCATCTTCCCCTGCCTCTCCCGGTTTCGCGGAAAACGATTTATTGATTTTGGTCACGTTCATTTTGGTTCTCTCCCGGGATTACAAAAATCCCCTGAACAATGCATTTTTTTGCACCGCGATACTTACTATTCCTTTATCTATTAGGGACAATAAATTTCAGATTTAATCTAAGTTCAATATTTTTGAAGTCAACCCGCTCTTTGCTGCTTTCTGAAATCGCGATCTCCTCACCCTCCTTTACGGTGCTGCCCTCTGCATCCACGCCTCTCTCGATGCGCGAACGCCGCTCGAACCCGGGTACAATATTTTTCGATTGTAATGATTCATGCAACTGACTAAAATTTCTTCTGTTCACCGGATTCCGTTTCTATCAAATCGATGGAGAAAAGCCATGAGATCAAACATAACGTCAATTTCTTTTATGTTTTCACTTTTACTCCTGGTTGCCTGTGACGACGGCAGTTCCAAGACGATACCTCCCGTCTGTGGCAACGGTGTCGTGGAAACCGGCGAGGCCTGCGATGGCTCAGACTTCGCAGGGATGACCTGCACGAGCTTCGGGCAACCTACAGGTGATTTGGCGTGCACGGCCCAATGCACGATGGACCTCACCGGCTGCCGTGAGATCAACGTCTGCGGCGACGGCATCCTCGACGCGGAGGAAGCCTGCGAGGACGACGACTTCGGCACAATGACCTGCGCCAGCTTCGGCTTCGACGAAGGAACGCTGACGTGTTCCGATGCCTGCACCATCGACACCTCGACATGTGGCAGCGTCGAAGCCGAATGTGGTGATGGTATTGTACAGCCAGCCAACGGAGAATCCTGCGACGGCGATGAACTAGGCGGGAACACCTGTCTGACCCAAGGTTTCTCAGGAGGCGATTTGGCTTGTCTTGCTGACTGTGAGTTCGACACCTCAGATTGTGATGGCTATTTCACCCTGACTGGGCGCGTCTGGGGACCTGGAGCTGACAACGCCAACATGCGGGCGGAAAACTGGTTTCCTGTAGCGGGTGCGCGCGTGATAGCCTATTTGACTGAGCCTCCGGCACCTTCACCGCTGCCGACCGGCCTGTGTATCGCCTGCGAGGATCCACCAGCCGGCCTTGCCGCTGCAACAACAGCCGCTGACGGAACATTTGAACTACAACTCGCTCCAAATCAAAGTTTCTGGCTGGTCGTAGAAAAGGGAGTTTTTCGAAGAGTAAGCCAGATTATTGCCGGAAATGTTGGCGAGTTTGAGTCGCTGGAACCGGCCATTGGAAATCCGCGCAATCCGATCACCACCCTGCCCAATCGAAACATACCTGCCTCCCGACAATGGATTCCCAAGATTCTGGTGGTCCAGGGTTCATTCGAACAATTGGACCAGTTGTTCGGCGCACAGGGTTTCAATTATGGTGTCGAAATAGTCGTCGTTGCCGATACGGCTGCGGCCAGCATCTTCAACGATCTGGACCAACTGAGGCAATACCACATGATCATTACCACCGATGGTGATGATTCAACCTTCCTGACGCAATCCACGGTTCGTTCAAACCTGCAACAATACGTTTCTGAAGGTGGCAAACTGTTCGTTGACGACTTTTCCTATGATTATGCCGAGCAGCCTTTTCCTGAGTTTCTTTCATTTTTTGCCGAAGGATCCATCTGCGGCGCAGGCATAACCGCACCTACCACCATCGGTGATTGCACCAACTGGTCTTCCTATTCTCCGACAGGCACCCCTGGAGATTTGATGTTGGGTGCATGGCTTACCGGCATACAGGGTGGCGGTGCGTTTCAGTTGCTTGGATTATGGAGCATCATTGCTGAACTGAGTGCAGGACTCCAGGGCAATTGCGATGATGTGAACGACCCATATTGCGTCGATGGAACCTACATGGCTCCACCCAAAGTGTGGATGTACGGCGACTGGTCGACATACACCCAACAACCGTTAACTGTCTCTTGGAACTATTACTGTGGGCGTGTTCTTTATACAGTCTTTCACACTCACTCCAGCGGGACCGCAACCGGCTACGATTACCTATTGATACTTCAAGAAAAGATCATGATGTATCTGATCATGGAGATGCAGACCTGCTCAAATCCGTCGTTGTTCTGATTCACAGTATTGTTCAAGACGTTTCTTCCCTGCCCTGACCGTCTCCACATTTTTACCCAATAATATTGATCAGCCTATGGCCTTCTGCTACATCAGCTGTAAAATGAGGTCCATGATGCGCACTCATCTTTTCTTTCTGTCGTTCGCCCTGTGTATTTTATTCGCCGCCGCGCCGGTCCAGGCCCAAGACCTGATCGTCAACGGCACCACGGTCACCATGGGCGGCATCCACCATTATGATACGATCACCGTGGTCAACGGAGGCGTCATCAAGGTCACCCCCTTCAACGGAACCGACCGGGTGAACACCGGCAACCTCCAGTTGGTCGCCGCCAGCATCTATGTGGACGCGACGTCGTCGATCATCGCCACCGGCTCGGGCTACCAGCCTTTGCTGTGCCAAAACGGCACCGGGCCCGCTGCGACCCCCCTGTCCGGCGGGCGCGGCGGCTGCGCGGTGCGCGACTCCGGTGGCGGCGGGGCGCACTTCGGCGGCGGCGGACGCGGCACGCGGGACTGCCCCGGCGGCATCTGCACCTTTCCCCATGACTGGGAGGAGAACTGCGGGACCTACGCCGGCGGAACCACCTGCACCACCATCGCCGCCTGCTACGACGGCGACGGCCTGCCCACGGTGGCCGGCCAGCCCTACACCCATTCCATTTATGAGATCGAGTTCGGCGCCTCCGGCGGCGACGCGGGCTGCCGCGACGGCGACGGCTGGAGCATACCGATTTGCATGGTCGCCGGTCCCGGCGGCGGACGCATCGTGCTGGCCGCGGTCACCCCGTTGGGCACCGGCGTGCTCGACATCCGGGGGCGCATCATCGCCGAAGGCCGCCGCGGCTGCGGCATCAAGAACGACTCCGCGGGCGGCGGCGCCGGCGGCTCGGTGCTGCTGGCCAGCGACAATGTGAACATCGGCCAGAGCGCCGTCATCAGCACGGCCGGCGGCATCGGCGGCAACACGCAGCCCTACCCGGCCGGCGAGTGCCCCGCATG
>Ga0180007_10004554_pt1 | contig 14616 bp, 8 predicted proteins | sample MM_PC_MetaG_FD_121122 | JGI IMG/M metagenome (GOLD analysis project Ga0180007, IMG submission 121122) | Groundwater microbial communities from the Aspo Hard Rock Laboratory (HRL) deep subsurface site, Sweden - MM_PC_MetaG | ecosystem: Environmental > Aquatic > Deep subsurface > Groundwater... | reverse complement strand
TGCTGGTCAACACCATCTTCTGGACCGAGCGCTACCCGCGCCTGGTCACGAAGGCCTGGGCGGAAGAGCAGTTCCGCGACGGCGGCAGGCCCCGCCTGCAGGTGATCGGCGACATCAGCATCGACATCGAGGGCAGCATCGAACTGAGTCTCAAGGCCACGTATCCCGACGAGCCCTGTTTCGTCTACGCGCCGCGCACGGGCGAGGCCATCGACGGCGTCGCGGGGGAGGGTATCGTGATCATGGCCGTGGACAACCTGCCCTGCGAGCTGCCGCGCGAGTCCTCGGAGCATTTCTCCGAAGTCCTCGCGGACATGGTCGGCGATCTGGGCGATGCCGACTGGAAAGCCGATTTCGCCGCCCTGGACCTGCCGTCCCACCTCAAGCGGGCGGTCATCGTGCACCGGGGGGAGTTGACCCCGTCCTACGGCTATCTCGAGGACCACCTGTGATCTGTCCGGTCCCGCGAAGCGGGGCCATGTCATGATGCGGGCTGGCCGGCAAGTCCCGCAGGGGATACCAACCGCGAATCGGGGACGGCTCCGGTTCCACAGGGAGTGAATGATGAAAGAGGTTCTGGTGCTCGGTGCGGGCCTGGTGAGCAGGCCCCTGGTCGTCTACCTGCTGGAGAAGGGTTACCGTCTGACCTGCGCCAGCCGCACCGTCAGCAAGGCGGAGGCGCTGGTCGCGGGCCACGACAACGGAACCGCCCTGCAGCTCGATCTGAAGGACGAAGCGCGTCTCGGCGAACTGATCGCCGCCGCCGACCTGGCCATCAGCCTCGTGCCCTACGAATTCCATCCCCTGGTGGCGCGTCTCTGCCTGGAGCACGGCAAGCACATGGTCACCACCAGCTACGTGTCGCCGCAGATGCGCGAGCTGGACGGCGCGGCCCGCGGCGCCGGCCTCACGTTCCTCAACGAGATCGGCGTCGACCCGGGCATCGATCACATGTCCGCCATGCGCATCATCGACGACGTGCGCGCCCGCGGCGGCAAGATCGTCTCCTTCCGGTCATACTGCGGCGGCCTGCCCGCTCCCGAGGACAACGACAATCCCTTCGGCTACAAGTTCAGCTGGGCGCCGCGCGGCGTGCTGATGGCGAGCCGCAACGGCGCCCGCTACCTGTCCGACGGTCGCATTGTGGAAGTGCCTCCCGAGCGCCTGTTCCGCGACATGCACATCCTGCAGGTCGAGGGCTTCGGCGATTTCGAGGCCTATCCCAACCGCGATTCGCTGGGCTACCTCGACGTCTACGGTCTGCAGGGCATCCGCACCCTGTTCCGCGGCACGCTGCGCAACATGGGCTGGTGCGACTGCCTGTACAACTTCCGCAGCGCAGGTCTGCTCGAGCTCGACGAACTCGCCCTGGGCGGCCGGAGCTACGCCGACGTGATGCGCGGCCATTTCGGGGCTTCCGGGAGCGGAGACCTGCGCGCCGCCGCCGCCGCACGCATGGGCGTGCCCGCGGAGTCCCTGCCGCCGCGCAATCTCGAATGGCTCGGCGCCTTCTCGGACCGGCAGGTGGCGCCGGGATGCAAGACCATGCTCGATGCCATGGGCGACCTGATGTACGACAAGCTGGCCTTCGCCAAGGGCGAGCGCGACATGATCGTGCTCTACCACGATTTCACGGCGGAGTACGCGGGCGGCAAGCGGGAGCGGACCACCTCGCGGCTGATCGACTTCGGCATCGAGAACGGCGATTCATCCATGTCGCGCACCGTGTCCCTGCCCGCCGCCATCGGCGTCCACATGATCCTGCAGGGCAAGATCACCGACCGGGGCGTGCTGGTTCCCGTCATGCCCGGCATCTACGAGCCGGTGCTCGACGAGCTGGCGACGATGTCGATCAAATGCGTGGAAGAAACCGAAACCTACCAATCCGGAGGAGAGAACTGATGGCCAGGACGACCAAGGCGGGGATCTTCAGGGCCCTCGGCCTCAGCAGGAACATGAAGGGTGTCAACGTCGGCGGCGAGTGGTTCGCCTCCAGCGGCGATCATCTCGAATCGCGCAATCCGACCACGGGCGAGGTGCTGGCGCGCGTGGAACAGGCGTCGGCCAAGGACTATGCCGGGATGATGAAGATCACCGGGGACGCCTTCACCGCCTGGCGAACGATGCCGGCGCCCGGGCGCGGCGAGATCGTGCGCCAGATCGGCGAGGCGCTGCGCGCGAAGAAGGACGAACTGGGCGCGCTGGTGTCCCTGGAGATGGGCAAGATCCTCACCGAGGGGCTGGGCGAGGTCCAGGAGATGATCGACATCTGCGACTTCGCCGTGGGGCTGAGCCGCAACCTGAGCGGACCGACCCTGCAGAGCGAGCGGCCCAAGCACCGCATGATGGAACAGTGGCATCCGCTGGGTCCGATCGGCGTCATCACCGCCTTCAACTTCCCGGTCGCGGTATGGGCCTGGAACATGGCTCTGGGTTGGGTCTGCGGCGACACCGGCGTGTGGAAGCCCTCGAGCAAGACCCCGCTGACGGCCATCGCCTGCCAGAACATCGCCAACGAGGTCCTCAGACGCAACGGCGTGCCGGCGGGCGTGAGCTGCGTGATCATCGGCCGCGGCTCGGTGATCGGCGAGAAGATGATCCAGGACAAGCGCCTGCCCCTGATCTCCGCGACCGGCTCGACGCGCATGGGCCTGCGGATCGGCGAGGCCGTCGGCGGGCGCCTGGGCAGGACGATCCTGGAACTGGGCGGCAACAACGCCCTGATCATCTCCGACAAGTGCGACCTGACCGGCGCCCTGGCCAGCGCCTTCTTCGGCGCCGTGGGCACCGCCGGCCAGCGCTGCACCTCCACGCGCCGACTGATCGTCCAGGAGAAGATCTTCGGCAAGTTCGTCAGGAAGCTGGTGGCCAACTACGAGAAGGTCCGCATCGGCGATCCCCTGGATCCCCGGACGCTCATGGGTCCCTTGATCGACGAGGGCGCCGTCGAAGACTACGAGAACGCGATCAGGGCCGCGCTGGAACAGGGTGGCAAGCTGATCTATGGCGGCAAGGTGTTGCGCCGACGGGGCTGCGCCCGCACCTTCGTGCAACCGACGATCATCGAGATCGCCAACAAGGCCAAGATCGTCCAGGCCGAGACCTTCGCCCCCATCGTCTACGTCATGAAGTACAAACGGATCGAACAGGCGATGCGCATGCACAACGACGTTCCCCAGGGGCTGTCGTCGGCGATCTACACCGACAGCGTGGCCGAAGCCGAGGCCTTCTACAGCAACGCCGGATCGGATTGCGGCATCGCCAACGTGAACATCGGCACCTCCGGGGCGGAGATCGGCGGCGCCTTCGGCGGCGAGAAGGAGACCGGCGGCGGACGCGAGTCGGGGTCGGACGCCTGGAAGGCGTACATGCGCCGTCAGACCAACACGGTCAACTGGGGCGGGGAGGTGCACCTGGCCCAGGGCGTGAAGTTCGAAGCCTGAGTCGAATGTCCGCCCTGCGAATCGCCGCGTTTCTTGTTGTGATCAATAGACGCGGCGACCGGTGGGAGGGGAGTACATTGCTGGATTCTTTGGTTTTCCGGGTATTTGGATTTTGACTCGTGGAAACGGGATACTACCTTTTTGACAACCGGGTTATGCAGATTTGCCCGAGGAAAAGTCGATAGGCCAGAGGCCTGAATACATAGGGTTCAGGGGATCCAATAGGAATAGAGGGTGGGCATGGATCTGGTTGAAATTGGCAGCATCGTCGAAAGGCACACAGGCAGGCACGGGAATCTCATCGCGATCCTTGAGGAGGTCCAGGCGAAGTACGGGTATCTGCCGGAAGAGGCACTCAGGGCTGTCGCCGAGAAGACGGGCCGTTCGCTGGTCGATGTCTACGGCGTGGCGACCTTTTACAACGCTTTCAGCCTGAAACCCAGGGGGAAACACGTCGTTTCGGCCTGTCTCGGAACGGCCTGCCATGTGCAGGGCGGTCCGAGGATCGTCGAGGCGATTTCCGCTCAGCTCGGCATCCGGCAGGGCGAGACGACGGATGATGAGGAATTCTCACTCGAGGTCGTCAACTGTCTTGGCGCCTGCGCCTTGGGGCCGGTGGTCGTCGTTGACGGTCATTATTTCTCGAAGGTCAAGACCTCACAGGTTGCAGGCATCCTGGCCGAGGCGCGCGATGGGTTCGGCCAAGTCGAGATCGAAACCGATCAGCGGATTTTCCCGGTGGAAGTTAGTTGCGCCAGGTGCAACCACAGCCTGATGGATCTACGGCAACCCGTCGACGGACATCCTTCGATCAGGGTGACGGTTGCTTTCAACAACAAGCACGGCTGGTTGTGCCTCTCCTGCCTGTACGGAAGCGACAAGGTCGAATCTGAATTCGAAATCCCCGTCGATACCGTCGTGGACATGTTCTGTCCTCACTGTCATGCCGAACTCATCGGTGGCGGCAAGTGCGGCGAGTGCGGCGAACAGATGGTTCCCATGATCGTCAGTGGTGGTGGCATCGTTCAGATCTGTACGCGGCGGGGCTGTAAAGGCCATATGCTTGATTTAAGCGGTTCCCCCTTGGATTAGACACTTCCACAGGATTCGTTGCGGAGGAGAATTCCTTAGATGAAAAAGCTTTCTACAATCGGGGAATTTGTCGAATTCCGAGCCCGCGTTTGCAGGGAGTCGGAAATGAAATACGATAAGCCGACGCTTGTCGTGTGCGCCGGGACCGGAGGCCAAGCCAGCGGTTCGAACGACGTGATGAGGATCATCAAGCGAAACATTCTGGATCGCGGTCTCCAGGAGAAAATCGGGCTCCGGGTCACCGGGTGCCAAGGGTACTGTGAGATGGACCCCTTCATTGTCGTTGAACCAGGAAGGCATCTCTACCCGAAACTGGCGATGGAGGATGTCCCGCGTATCATCGACTCGGCACTGGGCGGATACATCGAAGAAGATCTCATATTCAAAGATGTTCAGGAAAACAAGACATTTACCTCCCAGGACGAAATCCCCTTCTTCAAGAAGCAGCAGCGGACCATTCTCGGAAGCAACCAGAAACTAGATCCGATCAGGATGGTCAACTACATCGAACAAGGGGGCTATGCGGCCATCGCGAAAGTCCTGGTCGACGTGGATCCGGATTGGATCATTCTCGAGGTGAAGGAATCCGGATTACGCGGCCGCGGGGGGGCGGGCTTCCCGACCGGCATGAAGTGGGAACTAGCGCGTCGCGCTGGCCGGCAGGGACAGCAGAAGTACGTCGTCTGCAACGCCGACGAAGGTGATCCCGGCGCCTACATGGATCGCAGCATCCTCGAGGGCAACCCGCACGCGGTCATCGAAGGCATGCTCATAGCCGGCATCGCCATTGGGGCCACCCGGGGAATCATCTATGTACGCAGCGAGTATCCGCTCGCGATCAAGCACGCGAAGATCGCACTTCGCCAGGCGCGTGACATCGGCCTGCTGGGTGACGACAGTTTCAGAACCGGTATCAAATTCGATATCGAGATCGTGCGCGGCGCAGGCGCTTTCGTCTGTGGCGAGGAGACGGCCCTGATCAAGTCGATCGAGGGCTATGTCGGCGAACCCCGGCAGCGTCCGCCGTATCCTATCACAAAGGGAATCAACGGCAATCCCACCTGCATCAACAACGTCGAGACGCTGGCCAACATCCCGGTGATCATCGAGAAGGGCGCAGTCGAGTACGCCAAGGTCGGCGTGCCGGGCAACACCGGGACGAAGATCTTCTCCCTGGTTGGCAAGATCAGGAACACCGGCCTCGTGGAAGTCCCGCTCGGGATCAAGATCAGCGAAGTCGTCTACGACATCGGCGGCGGGCCGTCGGGCGAAGCGAAGATCAAGGCCGTGCAGACCGGCGGGCCCTCCGGCGGCTGCATCCCGGCCAGCATGTTCGATCTGTCCATCGACTATGACAGCTTGGTCAAGGCCGGTTCGATCATGGGCTCGGGCGGCATGATCGTCATGGACGAGAACACGTGCATGGTTGATGTTGCGAAGTACTTCATGAAGTTTCTCAAGGACGAGTCATGCGGCAAGTGCTATACCTGCCGCAAGGGAACGCAGCGGATGTACGAGATTCTAGACGACGTCTCGAAGGGCAACGCGACGCTCGCGGACCTGGACTTGCTCAAGGAACTTGCCCTGGTGGTCAAAGACACTACTATGTGCGGTCTCGGCCAGTCGGCGGCCAATCCGGTGCTCAGCACCCTGCGCTATTTCCGCAACGAGTACGAGCGGCATATCACGGACAAGCGGTGTGACGCCTTCGTCTGCAAGGATCTCGTCGGCGCGCCCTGCCAGTCGGCCTGCCCGCTCGGCACTGAGGCCTGGCGCTACGTCGCCCACATAGGGCGCGGCGAGTATGCCAAAGCCTACCAGGTGATTCGCGCACCCAATCCGTTCCCATCGGTCTGCGCCAGGGTCTGCAACCATCCCTGCGAGTCGAGGTGTCGGCTCGCGGCGACAGGAGACAGTCCCTTGGCCATCCGCGCGATGAAGCGCTTCGTGACCGACTCCATCGCCCCGGCAGTCTTCAAGCCCGTGCGGATGAAGTGGGACGGAAGCAAGACACCGCGGATCGCCGTGATCGGATCCGGACCTGCAGGCCTGACAGCGGCTCACTATCTGTCGTTGCGCGGCATGGAAGTAACAGTTTTCGAGTCCGAGAGCAAACCGGGCGGCATGCTCACGAGCACGATTCCGTCCTATCGTCTGCCGGCCGTCGTCATCGAGAAGGAAATCGATGCGCTGCTCGACGACAATATCACGTTGAAGTGTGACACCGCTCTCGGCAGGGACTTCACCGTGGAGAGCCTGCAGGCCGAGGGCTATGACTCGGTGCTGTTGGCCATCGGCGCGCACAAGAGCAAGCCGTTGCGGATGGAGAACGAGAATATCGACGGCGTGATGCCTTCGATCGAGTTCTTGAAAACCTTCAACCTGCGGGGCGAGCACCCAGTTAAGGGACGGGTTGGCGTCATCGGCGGTGGTAACTCCGCGCTGGACGCCGCCCGCGTGGCGCTTCGCTTCGAGGAAGTCGACAGCGTTACCATCCTCTACCGCCGGACCCGCGCCGAGATGCCGGCTTTCCCGGAGGAGATCGAGGCCGCTGATCAGGAAGGTATAGATATACAGCTCCTGGTTTCGCCCACGAAGGTGGTCGCGAAGGACGGAAAACTGGTTGCTCTGGAGTGCCTGCGAAACGAGTTGGGCGAGGCCGACGACAGTGGCCGGCGACGTCCGATTCCGATCAAGGGAAGCGAACACGAAGTAGAACTCGACACACTGATCATCGCGATCGGTGAAGATTCCGGTCTCAACACAATTCCGGACGCCTGTGGCGCCGGGGTCGAAGTGACGCACTGGAACTCGGTGGTTTCCGATCCCGAGACCCTGCTCACGGGTCGTCCGGGTGTCTTTGCCGCAGGCGATCTCGTGACGGGGCCGAACACGGTGGTAGATGCCATCGCGGCGGGTAAGAAAGCGGCCGTGATGATCGAGCGCTATGTGCGTGGCACAGACCTTCACCAACCGATTGTCCACCGCAAATGCAATGTTTTCGTCCCGTCGCTCGAGAAAGCCGAAGGCGAAGAAACGCCGGTGGGACGGACTGAAGTGGTTCACGCGGATGCTGATGTGCGCAAGGTCAGCTTCGCGGAGGTCGAAGGGTGCTTCTCGGCCGCTGATGCTCAGCGCGAAGCGCGCCGGTGTCTACGGTGCGATCTGGAATTCACGCAACCGGTAGAGACAGTGGAGACTGGGAGGCAAGAAAGGTGATTAATCTGACCATTAACGGTTTGGCGGCGCAGGTCGAGGAAGGGATGACCCTACTCGATGCGGCCGGGTTTCTGGGATTCCCGATTCCGACTCTCTGCCATATGGAAGGGCTGAGTCCTTATGGTGCCTGCCGGCTGTGCGTCGTCGAGATCGGCGAAGGCCCGGCCGCAAGACTTGTTTCATCCTGCACCTATCCGGTTCAGGAAGGACTGAAGGTGCGCACTGCTTCGGCGCGGGTCGTCAAGGCGCGCAAGATGGTCGTCGAATTGCATCTGGCCTCGTGCCCGCAGTCCAAGGTCATCCAGGATATCGCTTCGGCCCTCAATGTGCGGCAGCAGCGTTTCAAGCAGGAGCACGAGGATTGCATCCTCTGTGGCCTTTGTGTGCGGATGTGCAAGGAACAGATGGTCGCTTCTGCAATCGGCTTCCGTGGGCGAGGAGAGAACCGCTCGATCGGAACGCCCTTCGATGTTCCGTCGGATGTCTGCCGTCTGTGCGGCGGTTGTTCGTATGTCTGCCCAGCCTGTCAGTTGCGGTGCACCTTCGTCGATCCCGACAAGGCGATCTGCGGTGGCTGTGCCAATCTGAGCCCGCCCTGCGTTGAACTGGACAAATTCGACGACATGATGTGTTACATGAAGCCCTGTGTGGCTTGTGAGATCGAAAAGCAGGACTGACGGTCCTTGCACCGGTTTAAAAAAACCAAGGCATGCAAAGGAGCAGGATACAATGTCATCGCCACTCTCGAGAGTCAATTCCTCAGCCGCGACCCTGACCAAGAACCGGACGGAAGGTTCGGTCACCCCGGCGTCCGGAATGTGTGTTACGTGCGTGGATGGCTGTGTCGGTATGTGTGAGATCGGCAAGTCCGCGTACCGGGGCCACGAGGTGATCTATCCTCAGCCTTTCGGTGTCATTACGACGGCTTCCGAGAAGCAGTACCCCGTCGACTATTCGCACCTGAATATCATGGGAACCGCAGTCGGCGCGCAGGGTATCGAGGCCGACAGCGACAAGGCGATCTTCCCGAATGTCAATCTCGAAGTGCACTTCGGCAACGATAACGGCATCAAGTACCGTCTGCCTTGGATCATTCCCGGAATCGGCTCGACGAACATCGCCAAGAACAACTGGGAAGGCCTAGCGATCGGATCAGCCATCTCCGGCACCGGTCTGACCATCGGCGAGAACGTGGCTGGCATGGATCCCCAGGCGGTCATCAAGAACGGTCGGGTCGTCGATACGGTCGACCTGAAGCGGCGCGTCAAGCTCTACCAGGACTACCAGATCGACGGCTACGGCGCGATCATCGTCCAGGCGAATGTCGAGGATACCCGTCTCGGTGCGCAGGAGTACGCGATCGAGAAGCTCGGTGTCGAGTTCGTCGAGTTGAAGTGGGGACAGGGTGCCAAGAACATCGGCGGCGAGGTCAAGGTCAATGACCTCAAGAAGGCGCAGATGCTGCACGATCGCGGCTATGTCGTCCTGCCCGACCCCACCGATCCAGCTGTCATCAAGGCCTTCGAGCGGGGTTCCTTCCGTGAATTCGAGCGACACTCGCGCGTCGGCATGGTCGAGGAGGAAGCTTTCGCTAAGCGGGTCGAGGAACTGCGTGCCGCAGGCGCGAAGTACGTCTCGCTCAAGACCGGCGCCTACCGTCCCGTCGATCTGGCCCGGGCGATCGCGTGGTCGGTCAAGTACGGTATCGACTACCTGACGGTCGACGGGGCGGGCGGCGGTACGGGCATGAGCCCGTGGCGGATGATGAACGAGTGGGGCATCCCGCCCGTGGAACTGCACACGCTGTTGTACCGGTATGCCAAGCGTCTGCACGACAAGGGCGCGAAGGTTCCGGCGCTCGCGCTCGCCGGCGGATTCACTTTCGAAGATCAGATCTTCAAGGGTCTCGCTCTCGGCGCGCCCTTCGTCAAGCTGATCGGCATGGCTCGTTCGCCGATCGCCGCGGCCATGGTCGGCAAGACCATCGGCCGGACGATCGACGAGGGACAGATTCCGGTCTATGTTGAGCGCTTCGGCAACAGCAAGGATGAGATCTTCGTGACCTCCGCGCACCTGCGCGAGATGCTCGGCAACGACGCGTTCGAGAAACTACCCACCGGTGCCATCGGGCTCTACACCTACTATGAGCGTCTGGCTCAGGGTCTGCGCCAGTTGATGTGCGGGTCCAGGAAGTTCGGTCTCGGTTACATGACCCGTGACGACCTAGTTGCGCTCACGCCAGAGTCTGCCGCGATCACCGGCCTGCAGGGGATCATGGACATGGAGAAGGAGGCCGTGGACGGTATCTTGAACAGCTAGAGCCATCCTCGGCTCGCAGTGAAGAGAAGATAGAGCGAGAGCCGGAACGGCTCTCGCTCTCGCATATTAGAAAGCGGATCAGGAGAGAGATAGCGGCCTGGCCGCATTGACGGTCGCGCCGATCCTTGCTGCGACTCCAGTGCCGTCGGCGATGTCGGCATCACTCAGGTAAGTGATATCCAGCATTTTCTCGACGCGGAGTCCGATCTGGAGGAAGAGCATCTCTGACATGGCTAGACTCCAGCCATCGAACCAAAGGTCGAGGGACCGTCGCTGGTTTTCATCGCCCCTGAAATGGACGAGCAGGTTGATGTCGCTGGCCGGCCCGGCTGTTCCGGTCTTCACCGAACCGATCAGGTATACCGCCTCTACGCCAAAACGGGCCGAGTCCAGCTCACGAACCATACGTTCGGTCAAGCTGAACCGCCAGCGCCAGTGCTGGCAGGGTCCCTGCAATGTCGCCGTGGCGGTCTTCTGTATAGCATGATGGGTGATATAATCCGCGTCTGCCAGAACGGCGACAGCTCTGTCAATATCGGCATTCATGAAGATGTGCAGGTTTCGACCACCACTGACGGCGGCTACATCGATGACCCGGACACAGTCTTGAAGCTCTTGGTACTCCGGTAACAGGCTCGGTAGTATATTAACAGTGCCTGACAGGAAGGCGCTGTTGAAGGCAACGCCATCATCGTCCGGGTACAGGGGTAGATAAAGTATATCCGACTCGACGAGATCCTGGAAGAAGTGGGTGCCGAAGGAAAGGTCCGGAATATAGTTTCCCCGGCGGTGGGCAACTTCGATCAACATGGCTGTATTGTTGATGTCGGCGTAACTGACGTTCACGCCGAGCGTAATGTCACCGCGGCTGCCCCAGCGCCCCGGCCCGATCAGAATGAACCTGCGCCTGGGCAGGATTTTGTTGAGCCGACCGACTGCCTGTCCGACCCGTTTCATCTCCTCTACCGATGGCAACGTGCTGTAGGCGCCAGGGTCCACGTAGACGAGGTGTGTGATATTGGCGATCAAACCATTCGTCACGAAGCGTTGCGCCGAAAAAATCAGATCCTCGTCGGCAATGTTCCGGGGGATTTGTGCCGGTGCAGCGGAACCGGTCAGTACCTGTGGTCGACACTGCAACAAGTAGAAATTCTCGCCATCGTGGGCGAACTCGATCTCGACCGCTGTACCCAGGTAGTTCTGCAATGTTGTCAGCAGGGAATGGACCCGGGGTATGAAATCCGTATCGGTCAACAGGCCTGCCATGTCGGCGATAAGAGTGTCGGTCTCCGGGTTCATCATGAGTCGGGATTCCTTCCGGAGTGTCCCGTCCTTGAAGATGGAGAAGATCTTTTCGATCAAGGGGTAGTCCGAACCGGCCTCCTTCAGCACCTGGGTGAGCTGCACGGTTTCGAAGCGGTTGGTATTGAGATTGATCACATCGGCCCAGATCGGACAGTAGCGTAGTACCTCATCGGTCGTTGAGTTGGCTCGGAGATCGGGCTGAGTCAGAACGGCAACGATGGGGAAATCGTCTCCGATTCGATCGACCGCGCGGGTTCCCAGACCCGGCACTATCCGGACCAAGCCGTCCTCGCGCTGGATGCGCGGTGACCATCGGATCTCGTTCTGGCTAAAGGCCACCCCGGCGAAGGCAGGCAGCCACCAATGTCCGATCCTGGTACCGATGACTTCCTGGATCAGGATGCCCATCTCCTCGCTGAATTCCTGCAGTCCCCGCTCACGACGATATTCGATCGGGTCGGGTCCCAGAATCGAGGCCCAGACCTCGGCCACGGCGTCGACTAAGGCGTCGAGTCGTTCCTGCTTGCTGCCAAGGTTGCCCAGGAATAGGCTCTTGTATTTGCCGGAGAAGGCTGAATCAGGGCGGTCCTCCAGCAGGCTGGAACTGCGGATGATGAGCGGTACTTCACCGAAGTAATCCAGTGCTCGGGACAGTCCGGTGATGACCTCCGCCGGGAAGGCACTGTTCTTGAATAGCTGGATCAGATTGGGATACTCATGCCTAATCTGCTCGATCTTCTTGAATTTCTGCTCCATGACATCGTCGAGATGGTTCAATACAACAAAATTCTGCATAGCGTCGGAAATTATATGCCACGTTCTGGGGGTCTTGACCCAGTTGTTGCCCTGTGCGTCGATGCTGGACTTCTCGAGGATCCAGCGGGCCATAAGCAGACCCGCCGCTTTTCCCCCTAGCTTGCCGTAACTGCCGCTGGGCATGATGATCCTGTCGACGAGTTCGATGAAATCTGTGATGCGGACGACTTCCTTGGCCATGTTGATGATTTCCAGCTGGTCGGTCAGGAAGCGCCGGACGAGTGAGACGCGCAGGCTTTGCAGTGTACTGAGGGCCAGGCCGCTGCGTCCTCGGAGCACATCATCGTAGAGTCGGATCGCATCGACGATTTCGGGCATGGAGGACCGTGGATCGCCGACAACGGCACTAAAAAAACTGGCCTTTTCTTCGGATATCCAATACAGGATCTGGGTCTTGATTTCCTCATCGTCGAGATGCTCGGCCGCCAGATCGAAAATGGCTCCCGACAGCAGGACGGCGCCCTTGCTGGAGATGCGCAATCCGGGGACATTAGAGTTGACCTGCCCGGCGGCGTCACGTTCGGTCTTGTCGATTATCGACAGCATCCGCTGGGCCTCCGCGATGCCGATCGAGCAGAGATAATTAAGCATCTTGCGGGAAATACGCGGGTATCGTTTCCCGCTTGAAACGCGTATATCGGCCAGCAGCGCCCGCCAATCCCGGACGGCGGCGGGGTCCTGTGCGGCTGGTGAATTCTCGTCCTGTCTGGCCATCGGTTACGACCAACCCCGGTCGCGGCAGGCCGCGGCCACACGATTGATGGCGATGACGTAAGCCGCGTCCCGCATGGATATCTTCTGCCGGCGGGAAAGATCGCTGATCGATTTGTAAGCCGATGTCATCTTGGAGTCGAGCTTGGTCAGTACATCATCTCTGGTCCAAAAATAGTTCATGTTGCATTGCACCTGTTCGAAGTAGCTGCACGTCACGCCGCCGGCATTGGCCAGGAAGTCAGGGATCACCAGGATTCCGCGTTCCTCCAGCACGGCGTCGGCATCCGGCGTCGTCGGGCCGTTGGCGCCTTCGGCGACCACCTTGACCTTTTTCGAGATTCGTGATGCGCCCTGCGCCGTGATCTGGTTCTCCAGGGCCGCCGGCAGGAGGATGTCCACTTCACGATCGATCCAGTCTTCGCCCGGCAGGATCTCGTAGCCGAGGTCTCTGGCCCGTGTACTGTCGATTCCGCCGAAACGATCGGTGTTCACGCGAAGCTCGTTCAGGTCGATACCGTTCGCCTTGAAAAACGCATAGGATGTCTGTTCCTTCTGGTTCCAACTCGAGACGCATACGGTCTTTCCACCCAGACTGTGGTACAGGTCGATGGCGTGTTGCGCAACGTTCCCGAATCCCTGAATACTGGCCGTAGTGGTCGCCGGATCGATTCCCAGTTCGCTCAGGGCCTCACGCAGGCAATAGACGATTCCGTAGCCGGTTGCCTCGGTCCGGCCTAGGGATCCTCCCATACCCACCGGCTTGCCGGTGATCATTCCGGGGTAGTGTCCACCGTGGATCAATTCGAACTCATCGAGCATCCAGATCATGTGCTGGGGGGTCGTCATCACGTCGGGAGCCGGGACATCGGTGAAGGGACCGATGTTCTTCGCCAATTGTCTCACCCATCCGCGGCAGATAGCTTCCTGTTCACGGGTGCTTAGGTTGTGAGGATCACAGATCACGCCGCCTTTGGCTCCACCAAGCGGTATGTCTGCCACGGCGCACTTCCAGGTCATCCACATGGAAAGGGCTCGCACCGTATCGATGGTCTCTAGGGGGTGGAAACGGACGCCACCCTTGCAGGGGCCACGGGCGTCGTTGTGCTGAACCCGGAAACCGCGGAATGTTTTAATCTTGCCGTCGTCCATCCGAACCGGAATGGTGAAATGATATTCACGCATGGGTGTACGTAGCAATTCGCGGGTGCCCACGTCCAGATCGATCAAACCCGCAACCTTGTCGAACTGCTTGCGGGCCATTTCGAAGGCGTTGAATGAACTGTCTGTGGCCACGGTTCCACTCCGATCTACAGTACCGAGAACACGGATATGCTTCTTCATTTCCACAATGAAGAACCATTTTGTCGCTGATCGAAAATATCAACTCAGACCATGTGACGCGCAAGCGATTACTGTTGCCTCCGCGGCCGGTAGCTGGCGCTTATTCGCGCAGTGCTGAGCGCTCGCTCCTCCTCACACATTTCCCCCTCCTCCCTATTGACCCCGCTCCGGAGTGTGTCAAAAAATTAGTTGAAAAAATTGAATCGGCCTCCAGCCTCTGGTAACTCTATGAGTGACTTAAAGTTAAAAAAACCAGAGAGAAGGAAGCCACCGATAGCTAGCCCGGATTATTCATGAATCTTAACTGACGAAAGGAGTCAATCCCATTCCTAGTTGAAACTCTCCACGGCCTCCCAACCTCATGCAG
>Ga0180007_10004553_pt1 | contig 14619 bp, 14 predicted proteins | sample MM_PC_MetaG_FD_121122 | JGI IMG/M metagenome (GOLD analysis project Ga0180007, IMG submission 121122) | Groundwater microbial communities from the Aspo Hard Rock Laboratory (HRL) deep subsurface site, Sweden - MM_PC_MetaG | ecosystem: Environmental > Aquatic > Deep subsurface > Groundwater... | reverse complement strand
GCGAAAGCTTTGGACAGCCCGGGGATGGCCTTCAAAGAAAAATCATAACCTATAAATACGAAAAGAGGGTTTGAAAATGGCATACAAATTAAAAAACGGCCAGGAGACCTTCCAGGTAGTGGATGGCCCTGATACCGGCAAAACATACAAACGGGGTGTTGAATATGAAAGCATCCCCCCTGGGGAGGAACACCGGTTTGGAAAAGTGGCAACGCCTGCCCCGATGGAAGAACCGGCCAAAACCTCTGACCCTAAAACTGACCAGAAAAAGGCAAAGGAGAAAAAATAATGGGTCGATCCATCAGAGCAAATCATAACATCATTGCCGTGTCCGCTTTTTCAAAGGAGACGGCAATCAATACACCCCAGACCCTTGACCTTTCTTTGCTGGCTTCGGTCGGGGATATCATCAGCCTGGATCCCAGGCGGGAATCAAACAAGGATGAACTGACCGGCAAAGAAGAGGCAGACACCATCTACAACCTGGGACAGACAGCTGCCCTGACATTGAATTTCCCCAAGGCCCAGCCCCAACATTTTGCCCTGCTCTATGCCTATGCCCTGGGGATGATTGCCTCCACGGCAGCCGGATCCGGATTTTTAAAAACAATCACGCCTTTGAATGGGGATCTTGAGACAGCCCGGTCTTTACCGTCTTTTACCGGTGCCCAGCGCATGGGCAAAACCATTGCAAAGGAACGGTTTTGTTCCCTGTTTGTCAACGGGGTGACCGCCACCTTTGCCCGGGACGACTGGTGCAAGGTGACCGGAGATATTCTTGCCACGGGCAAATATGACACCTCCATTGAAGAAGAATCCATCACGGCTGCTGAAAATGTGACCACCCTGACCTTGGCCACAAAAGCTGTGGCCGGTTCAACTGCCCAGGAGCGCATGGATGCCATCCATCGGATCCGGGTGGAGACGTCAGCTGGTGTGTGGGAAGAGGTGGCTTTTTCTGCGGTATCTTCGGCAAGCCCGGCTGCCATCACCATCACGGCACCCGGTGCCGGGACAGACACCAAAACATACAAGGTCTTGTTTGCCCCGGCCGAGGTTGCCTGGATGACATTCCCGGGAAGAATATCCGAGACCCCGCTGCGGGTGTCTGAACTCAAATTTACCCTGGGCGGCAAATATAACGGCACCGCCTTCCAGGGTGGCCGGGAAATGGGAGCTGAGATCAATTCCATTGAGCACCGGCTGTCTAATAACGGCAAGGTGGAGTTTGTTCCCGGGGGCGGCGGGGATTATGCCTCCCAATATTTTAGAGACGGCCGGGATCAGACCCTGGCCCTGGACCGTGAGTTCAGGGATTACATTCTCCGGAACTACATGGACACCAGTGAATACTTTGGTGCTTCGGTCCTGGCTGAAGGGGCCGAGTTCGATACCGGCCATAAATATGGGGTGGAGATCATATTCCCCAAACTGGGAGTTTTGAAAGCCCCGGTATCTGCCAACGGCAAACGCCTGGCAGAAAAAGGAGATATGGCCGTCCTGGAAGATGACATCTATGGGTCTGTGATCGTGAAGGTCAAGAATCTGGCCCAGTATTACGCAAATTAAAACCATTTAAAATCAAGGAGTCAATGAATGAGAGTTTCATCCAATAAACCAAACACCCTTAAACTGCATGACAATATATCTGATTCCAGCATCCATTTATATTACCGGACCCCGACCACAAAAGAGGTGGCCGCCTATACCAACGGCATGACCAAACGGAAAAAAAATAAGATCGTCAACTGCACGGGTGAATGCCGCCAGAAATACGGCAAAGACATTCTGGAAGGATTCAGGGACGGTGATTTCGGTGTTGAAAAAGACGGTCAGGTGGTTGTCGTGTCATCCACTCCCGGGACGTCAACCTATGACCCGGGATGGAAAGAAAAATTCTGCAATGCAGCACCGGATCTTGTGGAACGTCTGGCCATGCATGCCTTTGAAATGACGGCAGACACCGATGACGGCATCGAGCTTGCCGGTGATGACAACGAGGACACCAAAGACCCAAACTGATTCTTGAGCATGATCTTGAAGCAATATCCAAGGGGAATATCTGTAGTGAAAAAGACCTGGCAAAATGTAAGGAAGAACATGATGAACCCGAACTTGAATGGGCCTGTGACAACTGCCCGAAAATTCAGGAATGGGAGATCCATCCTTACACTCAAAAGTTGCTTGCCATCAAAAAACTTTCATCGGCAGGATTCCCCCTGGATACAGAAATGCTCACCTATGAGGAATGGCTGGACCTTGGGAGGGTCAAGGAATGTCTAACTCCTCCACCATTAAGATTGCTTTAAAGATTGACGACCAGGGCGGAGTCCGGGTGCTCCAGAACGTCGGTAAAGAGTCCTCAAGCACCGGCCAAAAAGGCAAAAAGGCGTTCAACGATATGGACCGGAGTGCCAAGTCCTTTAATGACAGCGCCAAAATGTCAATGAATACCATGCTGAAAATGGGGGCCGGGATTGCCGGTGTCCTGGGTCTGGCCAAAGCCTGGGGGATGCTCAAGGATTCTGCCAAAGAATATGTGGAACTTGCGAGCGTGCAGGAGGCGGCTGAAAATAAGCTGGAAGCGGTTTTAAAGGCCACAGGCAATGCGGCTGGGTACAACCTTGCCCAGCTTAAGGCCATGGCCAGTGGTCTCCAGGACGTGACAACGATGGGTGATGAAACCACACTGGCTGGCATGGCCATTCTTGCGACGTTCAAGGAAATCAAGGGTGAGGCTTTTGAAGGAGCGACCAAAGCCGCCATGGACATGTCCAAGGTGATGGACCAGGATCTGAAATCTTCCATGGTACAGATCGGGAAGGCCCTGAATGATCCTATCCAGGGCTTGAGTGCATTGTCTCGGGTCGGAGTTTCCTTTACAGACGATCAAAAAAAGATGATCAAAACTTTGCAGGAATCCGGGGATATGATGGGTGCCCAAAAAGTAATCCTGGCCGAGCTGAAATCCGAATTCGGCGGAGCGGCTGAAGCTGCCTCAAAAACATTTGCAGGTGGTCTGACCCAGGCACAAAACGCCCTGGGGGATACCAAAGAGGAAATGGGGTTTGTCATCACCAAGAATCAGTTTTTCATTGAACTGACCCACATGGCCACGGCAGAATTTAAACGATGGGGGGAAGAAACCCAAAAAAACAGCGGGTATTTGATGGACCTTGCCAAAGACGGTGTCATGACGGTTGTTAGTAGTCTGAAAGCCGGGATTGAGACCTTGCGGTTTTTCCATAACGGGTGGTCGGGGATCAAGCTTGTGGGGCAACTGGCGGTCCAGGGCCTGGCTTTCTCCTTGGATGCATTATATCCGATCATTCGGAGTCTGCTGGCACCGCTGGATGCTTTGTATCAGGGGATGGTAAAATTAGGCGTTATGGATGTAAATCCCTTTGATGCCATAGGTAATGGCCTGGCCACTTTTAAAGATTCGAGTGCCCAGGTCACCAAAGATGTTCTGGCCGATATCAATAAGACCAACGAAAAATATGACACGATAAGCAATACCCTTCAGGGATATATAGATAAAATCAAAGTTATCCCCGTGGCCGTGGCAGAAACAACCGAAAGTGAAAAAAAGGCCCATGGGTTACGGATGGGCCAGATCGATGAACAGCTTAAAGCCGTCACCGAGCTATCGGAAAAGGAACTCAAAGCTCTCCAGGAGACCAACCAGAAAAAATATGCCATGGACATTGCCCTGGCCAACCAGGTCCAGGAAGATACCTGGCTGATCCGTGAAAAAGGCTTGAAAAAAGCAATAGAGCTGCATGAAGACACCCAGATCAAAATCACCCAGATGGAATACGATGAGGCCAAAAAACGAAACGAGAAGATTGAAAAAGCCTATGAAGACAGCCTGAAAGAGCAGACCCGGGCTCATGAGCAATTTGTTGAAAATGTCCAGGATGAAACCGCCGACAAGTTTTATGATTTGTTCTCATCCCCCCGGACCTTCTGGAAAAATGCCCTGGATGAAATGACCGATTATTTTTATCGGGTGCTTGCCCAGTGGGCAGCCAAGGCCATTGCCGAACCCATCATTGTGCCATTCATCCAGCAGATCGGCGGGGGCATAACATCTGCCCTGGGTTTTGGGGGATCCGGTGCTGCCGGTACCGGGTTTGGTTTTAGCAATATCTTGTCAGCCGGGCAATCCTTGTGGGGTGCTTATTCAGGAACCACGTCCAGCATGGCCTACAATTTATTGTCTCAAGTGCCTGGCCTTGGTTTTGGTGGGGCCATATCCACCGGTGCCTTGGCTGCCGGTGGTGAATTGGGCTGGGGTGCATCTACCATGGCGGCATTGGGCTCCGGTACCGGGGCCGGTGGTCTGGCGGCAACTTTGGCATCATTTGCCCCTGCCGTGGGAATTTTGGCCATGGCAGCGCCTTTTCTCATGGATATGTTTAAAGATGATCCGGATCCCCGGGTGGGTCTTTTTGCCGGGCAGCACAACCGTGCCAGCACACCGACATCTGACAATTATTTTTACCACACCAATTTCCAGGATACTGACAACCGGGCCGGGATCGGAGCGGCACTAATAGACTATTTTGATCCCCGTTTTAAAATGTTGGACCAGATTACCAACCGGTCCATTAACGACATCATGATAGAAAATGGTGATTGGGGGCAATCGGCATGGGTGGATCCGACATCATATGAGGGCAATAACCAGGGACTTTTGAATGACATTGAGAACCGTGTCTGGCAAAGCCTTGCAGACAACCTGGTGGCGGATCTGGTTGGATCAGAAAACCAAGCCCTGTTTGACCTGTCCTTTTTTGATGAGATCAAGGCCGAGGGAGAGTCGGCATTCGATACGTTCACCCGGTTTGGAACTGTTGTTAATAATACCACTGATTTTTTAGGACAATTTACCCGGCAAACTCAAGAATTGGGAGAAACAGGGAAAAGCGCTTTTGAGAACCTTGCCACGATATCCGGTATTATGACCGTCATTGACTCCGGTATGCTTAAAATCACTAATTCAACCGCAGTTACAACCCTTGACGCGACTATCACTCAATGGGAACTTTTGATGGAAACATTAGAAAAATCCCATGCAACAACAGAAGCATGGACTGCTGCCGAAAAAGCGAAAAATACTGTCATTGGAGCGCAATTAACCGGGCTGACAGCCGATGCCTTAACGTCAATCATTGTCGGTGGCGGGGATATTTCCGGTACTTTGAAAACAAATGTCACCAATGGCTTATCAGCAAAGTTTGCCGAAACCTTGATGGCGGATATTTTTACGGCAATGAACGAAGAGGCCGGAAAAATCTTGGCAAGCGACGGCATGGATGCGGCGGCCAAATATATTGTCGACTTTGATTTAACACCTGCACTTGCTCAAATAGCTGCGTTTGGTGAAAAAATTAATGACGCCTTTGGGCTTAAATCTTCGGAACCCGTCACCGATCCAATAACCGAAACCATCACTGAAAATATCATAGACATGGATAAAGCCAGTCAAAATCTCCAGACCGCTTTAGAAGCTGAAATATCCCTTAAGGAACAAGAATACAGGATTCTTAAAGACAATCTTAACCAGGCCCGGGAAAACTATCTGGCGGCATTGGATGCAGAAATTTCAAAACAGGAAGATGCCAGGGACGCTGCCGAACGGGCTTCGGACACATACCGGGATCTTGCTGAGTCGTTAAAATCATCCCGGACAGATCTGCTGATCTCCTCCGGGATCCTGGATCCGGCCCAGGCATCCTCCCTGGCTAAGGGAGAATATGAAAAAGCACTACAGGGGGCCTGGAACAAAGATGAGAAGTCATTGGCAGCGCTTCCGGACTTGGCAAAAGCGTATCTTGAGACCAGCCAGAAGACCTTGAATAAATCAGAGTATGAAAAGCTTTTCGGGGATATATACCGGCAACTGGGTACTGCTGAAAAAATTGCCCGGGTGGAAGCCCAGAATCAGGTCGGTATCGCAGATCTTGCAAAAGACCAGTTAAGAATCCTTGAAGATCAAAAGTCTGAATTGAATGGTGTGGCAAGTACGCTATTATCCATTGATCAGGCGGCTGATGAGTATCATACGGCATCATTGAACCTTGAACAATCCGGCCTGGCAAATCAAATATCCATTTATCAAGACCAGCTCACGGAGCTTCAAAATATCAATACCAACATCATGAGTCTTACCCAGGCCCAGCTCGAATACCGAAAAACTGAAGTGCAGCAGCAAGGAGGTAGCGGTGGATACACCTTTAATGAGGATATCTACTATCAGAACAAGCTGACCTGGCTGAACAGCAATCTGGATTCTCCGGAAATACAGGCCGCATCACAAAAGTATGGCAACACCGGTGCCTGGGATCTGGCTTCCTTAAAAGCGGCCCATGCAGCCGAAGGGCTAACCGCCCAACAAGACTTTAATTTGTATGGGACTGATAGGGGGATCTCTCCCTATGCAAATCAGAAAGCAGGCTATGCAGACGGCGGGATCGCCTCCGGACCGAAATCCGGATACTGGGAACTTTTGCATGGAACCGAGGCTGTCATCCCCCTGGGGAAAGGTAGCCTGCCTATCATCTTCCAGGGCGGTTTATCCATGGAGCCGCTTGTGGCGGAATTCCGGTTGTTAAGGGAAGTTATGGAAAAAAGAGAAACGTCTGACGACAAAAGGCATTTTGAGATTACCCGGGAGTTGAAGACCCTTAAAAACTCGGTTCTTGTTTTAGAAAAAAAGGCTTCCTGATGGATTTGATTGAACCCAAAATACTGACCATGGATGATATCCTGGAGAACAATCTGGTCGCAGATACGACTGCAAACTGGAATCCCGGCACTGCCTATACAGTGGGATCTTCGGTCACCAGGGTTAAAGTTCCCTGGGAACAAAACCTATCCACCCTGATTCTCCCGACAAAATTGTATGAGTTGATTGCCGATTCTACTGCCGGTAATTACCCGCCATTATACCCGGGTCAGTGGCTTGATAATTATGCCACCAACCGCTGGGCAATGTTTGGCGAACATCTTTATTTACCAGCAATTGCCCAAGGCGATGAACTTACGGATCCGGGTAAAATCGTTCTTAAAATCAAATCGGGCAAAATGGATGCAATAGGGCTTTTTGGTCTGGTGGCCACCGGGGTGACCTTCCAGTTGTATGACAGCTCAGATACCCTTCTGAACACCAAACCCATTGACCTTAAGGATTCCAAAAATATTTTTTCCTGGAGCACCTTTTTTTATGAGGACCGCTATTACCGAAAAGATATCCTCCATGATTTTGACCTTTACCATGTATCGTCACTGAAAATTACCATCGAAGATACCCGGGCGGGCAGTATGCCCCAGCTTGGTTATTGTCTGATCGGGAAACGGCGGTACCTGGGCCAGACAAAATACGGGCTGCGGACAACCACTTTGAATGTCGGAGATACATTTGCCAAAATTTTAGAAGTAGACGCCCATACAGATCCGCTAAAACTGGACTATATACAGGGATTATTGTCCAAACTCTATGACATCCCCATTATTTTGCAGGCAAACAATAAGGGGATTGATTTTGAAAGCTTTCTTGTCCTGGGGAAATTCAAGTCATTTGATATGGTTTATTCTAATGATCGTCGCATCCCCCTTAACATCAATATGCAAGGATTAACAGAACAAAAAAGGTGATTATATGGTGGATTTTAGCGCTTTAAGCCAATGGCCCATAAACCCGAGCATGGTTCTCAGACCAGAATTATTTGACCCGGAGAGTGAAAACTTTTTAGGACATTTTCCAACCTTTAAATCGGAATTAACACAGCTAATATCTGAATTCACTCAAGGCCAGCAAGAAATCATCACCAGCGAGCAAAATGCGGCTCAATCTGCCCAAGATGCTGCTACCGAAGTCCAAAACTGCAAGAATGAAGTTGTTTTGGCAGAAGTTCATGCGGAGACAGCAAGGCAGCACAAAGAAACCACCAGGGCCTATGCAGAAAACATATTGCTTGACCCGGCATTGTCAACCAGCGCCACCAGCCTGGAAATATCCATTGGGGCAAAAAGTTTAATCACAGATACGGACAGAAATTACGTTCCGGCAATGTGGATTGTCTTGATAGATAAAACTGATCCAAAAATCTGGATGAAGGGGTATGTGGCCACATATGATACCGGGACCGGGGCCTTATCCATCATGATCACAGACAAATCTGGGACCGGGACGTATTCAGATTGGTTAATCACTCAAACAAACCCGATTGTCCAATCTCAGCCAAGACCGACTATTGCGGCAACACTTTTGTTTTCATAAAGGAGAAATAAATGTCCGAACAAATTAAAGAATTTTATAATGATGCCGTGGGGTCAGCGATTACGCAAACAGTCGTTTCAAACGATGCAAGCACCAAAGCTTTTATTAAAAATGTGTGGGTGACAGGCGGGGATTATCCCACGGATTTTGATTTAGTGGTGGGCGATAATGTCATTTACAAATCGGTTGCCTTGGGTGCGGGTGAAACAGTCAAGTTTGAAAATGAGAATTTGACGATTCCGAAATCAGGCACAATGAAGTTTGTCAACAACGCCTTGGTGTATGGTGCGATGTTTGAGAAAATTTTTAGCATACAGACATACACAACGCTCACAACAGGTAAACGAACATGTATTTCAGACGGCGGCGATATAATTACACTTTCAAGCAATCAGGGTAATTCATACCGAGCAACACATGCAGTCGTTGACAAAGGCGGCAATACAGTAAAAGAACCGACACAAATGGCATCATATGATAACAACTATGGGACACTTGAAATTGTTTACAAGCCCGGCGGCACGTATGCAGGTGTCTGGTTAAAAGGTAGTAACGGATATTTATCATATGGCTACATGACCATGACAACTTATGTATTTAATTACAGAGATGCTCTGATATCAAATACCACATGGTCAGATCCGACAATAGCACCATGCGGAGAGGGTTTTATGATTGCCTATTATGATTCTTCAACACAGGATATGGCAGTATGCTTCTTTGGGAGTTCTATGGATTTGCTAACCAACAAAAGGAATTTTAATCCCGATATTCTTTCGGTTAAATTGAACTCAGAGGTATTGTCAAATGGTAATACTGCCCTTATTTGGACAGAAGGTCCAGGCCCGTACTCAAGCCAACTCGCTATTTTTGGATATAATAATGTGACACCTGTGGTGGCAAAGACAGAATATACAGCACACAGGGCTTATTATAATAAAATAAAAGCCTTATCAAACGGCACTTTTGCCATTGTATATCGAGACGCAACCACTGGCGGAGCTGATATAGGTAAGTTTTTTGGCATTATTTTGAATAATGACGGAACAGTAAATAAGGCCGCTTTTGAATTGGCTTCCGTTGAAGATGCGTGGGGGGCCGAATTTTACCTTGAGGGTCGTCCGGGTGATGAACTTGTATTGTTTTATTATCAAAACTCAAAATGGAAGGCCAGGGTTTACGATTCAGAGCTTGTCCTCCTTGAAGATGTCGGCATAATTGCCGACGGACCACTAACGTATCCTAATTTTTACATCCAACCAACAACCGGCCAGGCAGCGCTACAATATGGGGGAACTGGATGGACAATAAAACGACTGCTTAATAACGCCCCCTTTAACATAAAAGTTGACGGTGTGGAGGTGATCAGTGATTAAGCGATTCCCAGATTTAAATCCATTACAGACTAAAGAATTAATGGATGCGGCCATTGCTGCTTTTGGCAGTAAGATAACGCCGGTGGAGCAGACATGGGCTTTAGCAGGGCTTGCATATCTTGGAGTACCTATTGATCCTACAAAGCGTAACAGGATTGTATTTTCTCAGGTACGTCCGACAAATTCTCATGGTGTTGCTGCACAGTTTTATAAAGACTCCACAGCGACAAATGGAATAAAGGAATACGGTATATGGGGTGGCCGGGCAGGGTCCTCTATACTGGCTACGGGGACTATGAATACGAGCTGGTTAACTATATTAAATGAAACACAATTAGGGAGTGTTTCATATCCTGGTGTAAATGGGTTTATAGAGTTACTGCCTTCAACAGTAGAGTTCTCATTTACTTACACAAATAGTTCAAATGCAGCAAGCGGTAGCGCTGGGTCAGGTGCATTAGATCCAACGTATTACCCACAGTGTAACATTTTGCGTGTAATTGCTGACAACTCCACCTTCTACGGTGGCACCATAACCCTTAAAACATGGGATTTATAATCATGGAAAAAATATACGCACAAGTGGGCAATGAAAAATTTGCCATTCCAGACGAAGAGGCGGCGTTGATAATTGCTACCCAGGAAGAATACGAGGCGGGGGCCATGGGTAGGGCAATAGCTAAAAAGCATATCGAAATAGACCAAATGCGGGATCGAATGATCGCCAGGGGGGTTGCCTATATTTTTCCTGGCGATGTTGTTGGAACTATCCAATTGAGATCCGAGGTCGATATCCGAAACGTAACCAGTCGGGTTACAAAAGCCCTCATGCTGGCCATGGCAAATGATACGGTAACGGCAATGCCATTCAGGGATCAGGAAGATGAAACTCATATGCTCACTGGACCGGAAATAGTCGCCATGGGCAATGCCGTTGAGAATTGGATTGAAGGTCACTATATTGCCGCCTGGGGTCACAAGGAAAACTTAAAGGATGTTGAAGGTGAGGCGGTAAAAACGATTGCTGACATTGAGGATTATGACATTTCTGCCGGGTGGCCGGAATGATAAGTTTTCAGAATCACACCTTACAAACTTTTCATTAAAAAAAGGATTTTTGATATGGACTTTTTAGGAATTGGAAAGGCGGCAATGGGCATGATAGATACGGTCGCAGATAAATTTTTTGTGGACGCTGCTGAAAAGGAGGCGTTTAAACTCAAAGCGCTTGAACTTCAACAGAACGGAGAGTTTAAAAGCCAGGAGATCCAACTGTCAGCAATCCTGGCTGAGGCTCAAAGCAAAGATCCTTGGACATCCCGGGCAAGACCGAGTTTTCTTTACGTGATGTATATCATGATCCTTGCTGGCATACCCATGGGCATATTATCCGTATTTAAACCCGATATGGCTGTCCAGGTGGCAGTAGGTATGCAGGCGTGGTTGTCAGCCATACCAAAAGAATTATGGACTGTCTTCGGTGTTGGATACCTTGGATATACCGGAGCGCGAAGCTTTATCGATAAAAAAATAAAATCATAAGACCACAGTAATAAAGAGAGCTGCCCTGGTGAGTGCTGAAACACTCCCAGGGCGAATGGCTGCAACGGGGCATGCCAGACATCGAATAATCGACAACTCCCTTCACGCGGGCCGCGCGTTAGGGGATATATCAAACTGATCTCATCTGCACAAGGAGTATGTCCCAAAATGAAAATGAATAGCCCTCTTGCCTACATTGGCGGCAAATCAAAATTATCCAAGCAAATCATACCTCTCATACCGGATCATAAAATCTATTGCGAAGTTTTTAGCGGAGCAGCCTGGGTGTTCTTCAGGAAAGAACCTTCCCGGGTAGAAGTGATCAACGATCTGGACAGTGAACTGGTGGCATTTTATAGAGTTGTGCAGAATCATCTGGAAGAATTTTTGAAACAGTTCAAATGGCTGTTGACCTCCCGGGAATGGTTTCAAGATTGGAAGAATCAACTGGATGCCGGTGGTTTGACAGATATCCAAAAAGCAGCACGGTATTATTATGTGCAGCGCCTGGCATTCGGTGGAAAGGTGAAGGGTCGTAGCTATGGGGTCGAAATTGACGGACAGGCCCCAAGGATTAATCTTTTAAGGCTGGAAGAGGAGATGTCTGCGATCCATCTAAGGCTAGCCCACGTCCGAATTGAGAATATAACCTGGCAGAAAATGATTGCCAAATATGATAGGCCGGAAACCTTTTTTTATTGCGATCCACCGTATTATTTATGCCCTGACTATAAGCATAATTTTGTTCTGGATGATTTTGTGGAGATCGCTGACGCATTGAAAGATATCCAAGGAAAATTCATGCTAAGCATCAATGACCATCCAGATATCAGGAAAATCTTCAATAATTTTAACAAAAAATCGGTATCCTTATTATATACAGTGTCATCAGCCGGGCCAACAGAGGCCGATGAATTGATTTATTCAAATTTTGAGTTTAGGGAAAATAGAGCCCGGGGGTTGTTTGACGGTTTTCAATAGCTCTCTCCAGGCTGGGCAGAATGCTTGAACATTTATCAATGTAAAGAGTTTCCAAAGCCATTTCTTCAGGCGGGAATGTTATTCTCCAAATAAGCGGATTCTCATATCTGTGGAATTGAAGATTGTGGTATACAACATATTGCGGTTAATATTGAAAATAAAATGTGGCGTTCCCCGTTTAAGTGTGATTTAAGTGAATTTTATTCGATAACATGTTTTTTTAAAAAAAAGCTATAATATCAAGCAGATCTAATTATAATGGCTATGTGAATAGCAATCGAATCACTTTGCTAATGAGGTGTCTTATGTATCAAGAGGATTCTAATCTGACCGACACGTTGGCTGCTGTTTCCCAGACTTGGGTGGACGAGTTTCGCAAAGCATGGGGACTGGACGCAAAGACTCCTCCGAATGGAATGGATCGTCTTAATTGGGAGCTATTAACTGCTTGCGATCAAATTGCTGGGCAAATAGTATCTACTTCTCGAACACTTGAACGTAATAGCAGTAATCTCGACGAACGCCTTAATCTTCTGCGTGATAAGTTGGGTCTGGACATAGAACAAAATACATTTTTTACTCATTTGCTTGAGGCCCATCTTGTCGTTGATTTGGAAGATGAACTCGACCGAATGCGCCGACGTGCCTTGAAACTCATTCGGTATCTGGTAGACGTCAAATCGGAGCGTGTCCGTTTGTATCTTGAGCGAGTTGGTGCTTGCTATCTACGCGGTCTTAAAACTGAAACCGTTTTGATGTGTGGTGCCGTAGTTGATGCAGCGTTACAAGAGTCTCTGGACGACGAAAATGTTAGAGGAGCTTTAAATAAAAAGTGTGGGCGGTACGTTTCGTTGGGAAACCGCATTGAGTTCATGAAGATCAGTGGTCACTGGGATGAATCTACTGTAACGACCGCATTTAGATTGGCGGACGAACGTAACAATGCAATACATACAGCACCTATATTGGCGCGCGACGTAGACGAAGTTATGAAAGATCTTGTTCTCCTGCTTAGCGGAATACCTGGCCTCTAAGCATTGATGAATAGAGCCTAACGCTCAAAACTGGGTTAAGGAATCTCAAATACAGAAAGGAACAACTAAAATGGGAAAAATACCTATCAATTTCGAGTGGCATAGCGCATACACAACAGAACAACAAAAAAAAGAAATTGAAGTAAGCATGAAAAAGGAAATCATCGAGAAAAATTTAAAAACATTATCTCATGAATTATTTGTATCTTTGTTTGATCTTCCACACTCACAAATTTTAACCGGAGTAGCGGTAAATGAAAACGGTGAAGAGATAATAAAAATAACTCTCCGACTTCCCGGCAATACTCTGATAGTTCCGAATCCAGATTATGAATATTGCTAATATTGCAATTTTTATTTTTTTAAATTGATTATCAATTCTGGTTTTTCTAAATCAAATCCCGACACAACATATAGTGGCTGGGAAAAATTTCATTTGATATTCAAACTATAAACTTATACATTAGAAACATTCCGTTTCAGATTTTTTCTGATCACCACTCAATAATATAATAAATTTCCCTTTGCCAGGCATACCACAAACCAATTTTATTAATCGGGGGCTGGAAAGTGTTCAATGTAATAAGTTGATTTTTAATTTGTTTGCAGGCTATTTAAATTGGTGCTATGAAATCATAGATTGCATTTGAAAACTTTTTGGTCGAATAACATTCAAATTGAAGAGTTATCCAGATCTGTATTATCATTGGTTAGAGCCCGGAGCATTCAACTATGAGTAAAAACTTCAAACCTGTTGAAACATGGATTCGGTACGGTTTGTCGGATTTATATTTTGGGTTTAGAAATCAAGGTAATGACGTATATCGCTATGGTACTTTCTTCTACATTATGGCTGCTGAAAAACATCTAAAAGCTTTGTTAATCTATGAAAAAAGAGCGCAATATGAAAGTTTGGTTTCCATAGAAACTAAAAGGCTTGAGGTGGAGAAAATAGTTAAAGGCTATTCTCATAAATTCGAGAAAATGATTAAGGATGTTGATGTTTTTTACAACCAAGCGATAAATGAGCAATTAGTTCCAGACGAGTATCTTGGCTTTGCAAAACAGAATTTAATTAAAGCTATGTATGAAGGTTATATGGAAACCAGATACCCTAGTGTTTTTTCAACTTCTCGACATTTTCCTTCAAAAAAAGCTAAAGGGATTCAGCATGACCCATTGGGGTCTTCTTTCTTTACAGATTTCATGGTGTTAATTTGCACAAAATGCTGGAAGTATTTAGTTTCAAAGCGCCTAAACACTTCAAGGATTTTAACGGTAAGCGCTCAATGAACCCCATCTTATAATCCAGTTCAGATCATGACATATTGAGTCTACTTTTAAATCAAAGTGAGGCTTAAATCATGTCTGTGAATTCAAAAGAGTTAAATGAAAAGCG
>Ga0180007_10004552_pt1 | contig 14622 bp, 12 predicted proteins | sample MM_PC_MetaG_FD_121122 | JGI IMG/M metagenome (GOLD analysis project Ga0180007, IMG submission 121122) | Groundwater microbial communities from the Aspo Hard Rock Laboratory (HRL) deep subsurface site, Sweden - MM_PC_MetaG | ecosystem: Environmental > Aquatic > Deep subsurface > Groundwater... | reverse complement strand
TCCAGTCCGGGTGAAGCTCTCCGCTCCTTGGCCCGGTTCTTTGAGTCTTTATCTGAAAATGTTTGCAGAGCCTTGTTATTGAATTTCGGCTTATTCCAAGAATCTCTGCAACCTTCCAATGTTGGAATTCTTTATTTTCCACAAGCTCTCTTACCCGCACCTCATAAGCAAGTGTCTTTTCAGTCAACATGTCTTTCTCCTTTATGTTTAGATGACAACCAAATTGTATCATACAATCCCATTGGTTGTCAAGAGGTTTATGATTTTGAAGTCGAAAAATATCATAATTATTTTGCAGGGGGGTTAATTCATCATAATACGTTAATCGGTTGTATCCTCATTGATACTTTTGCTAACTGTAAGCAAGCGTTTGAGTGGAAGGATAAAGCGTTAGAGAACGTGTTTGGGAATCGCCCCGTGAGAATAAGAATAATCGCCTCAGATTGGGAGCACCATGCAAGTGAAGTAATTGTCCCGAAGATGAAAGAGGTAATCACTGCCGGAACCTATACGACAAGAAAAAATAATGTTGGAGTTGAAGCATTTTGGCAGTTTAAAACAGGAAGTACGATTGAACTAATGACTCATTCTCAGGAAACGAAATTACACGAAGGATGGACGGGAGATGTAGTATGGTCTGACGAACCGATGCCACAGGATAAGTTTGTTGCCAATAGAAGGGGTTTGATTGCTCATAGTGGATTGTTTTTTATGACTATGACCGCCATATCCGAACCCTGGATCATGGATGAGATCGTTTTGAGCAACAAAAAACATATCGGGTGCGTCACCAATATCCCAATGCGTGCCAACAAAACACTCACCGAAGACGACATTAAAACATTTGAAGACGATATTCCGGCAAGTCAAAAGACCGCTCGCGTACAAGGTGGCTGGTTGCAACTTATCGGCCGGGTATTAAAGGCATATAACAAGGATATTCATATTGTTGAAGGCTTTAAAATCCCTACCGACTGGCCGGTTACACCCTTTGTTGATATTCACCTCAATAAACCTCAGGCAATCAGTTTCTTTGCGGTCGATAAACAGGGATTCAGATATGTGATTGATGAAGTTTGGGAGCATTTATCGCCGGAAGAAGTTGCTGATGAGATTATCAGGCGGAAACTCCAAAATTCATGGGATATAGATACCGCCTTTATTGATCCGCTTTCCAAGGGTGACAGCGCATATGTAAAAAACCGTGGCTATGATATCGAAGACAGCTTCACCATTATCGGCAACAAATTATCCAATTACAGAATACAGCTTATCGGAGCTTCCAAAGACAAAAAATCGGGGATTTTAAATCTTGAATCATGGCTTTTAGGGCCGAATAAAAGGCCGATTCTTTACTTTTTTGATTCATTGCCGAGTTATGACGGAGCATATGGTCATTTATACGAGATTGTCCGCTGGATTTACGATAAAGACGGAAATCCGGCGAAGGAGCAGGATCATTTCATGGAAAATCTTTACCGCTACACACTTGCGGGAATTGAATACCAGGAAAGTAAAAGTCCTTATTTGGGTAGTCAGCAGCATTATGCTTCTGGGGCCCGTAATTTGAACTGGATGGGAAGCTAGAATGTGGCTTCGGTAAATGATTTTAAAAAATTTGAAATAATAAAGGGAAGACTGGCAAGCGGTGAGTCTTATGACCATGAATTTTTAAAACTGCTTTGCGAAATTATTTTTTATTTAGAAGAAATTCTTGCTCAAAAGAATTGTGAAGAAAAACAACCAATAAAGAAAAAACCAGGAAGACCAAAAAAGGCATAAATATGGCAAGAAAAAAGAGAGAAATAATCGGCGGAGAAGAAATAACCGAAGACCAAAAGTTTTTGGATTTGGCTATTAGGCGGTTTCAGGACCTCTACAATGCCGAGTTTCATATCCGGGAAACAGCAAAAGAAGACCTTGAATTTACTTATAACGTTGGAGATGGCCAATGGCCGGAAAGCGTTAGAGCTGAAAGGGAAGAAGATAAACGCCCCTGCCTGACATTTAACAAACTCCGCAAACACGTCGCGCAGGTTGCTAACTTTGAAAGAGAGCAGCGCCTGGCCGGACGAGTACGCCCGGTTGACGATAAAGCCGACCCGGATATTGCGAAAGTAATCGAAGGCTTAATCAGGCAAATAGAATACGCAAGCAAGGCTGATGAAACCTATGCCGATGTTGGAGAAAAAGCGATTGCCGGGGGGTTTGGTTACTGGCGGATTATTACCAAAGAAAAAGACGATTCCTTTGACCAGGAAATTTTTATTGAAAAAATTGACAACCAGTTTTCCTGTTATTTAGACCCAGAAGGAAGATATGGTTTTATAAGGCGAGGAATGTCAAAAAAAGAATTTGAAAACGAATATCCGGGGAAAGCAGTAGTCGGATTTGAAGCCGGTATTGGCGAAGAATACTTGCTCTGGTATGAACCGGATAAAATCTATATCGCCGAGTATTTCTATAAAGAGCAATACAACAAGACCATCGCACAGTGCATGAACACACAAACCGGAGTTAGCAAAATTATTGAACTAACCAACGAGATAACGCCGGAACTTCTTGCCGAAAATGGTTTTATAATTATCCAACAGAAAACTCAAAAAGCTGAACAGGTGAAATGGGCAAAAATAAGTGCTCACGAGATTTTAGAACGGGGAGATTGGGCTGGAAAATATATTCCTATTATCGAGATTGTCGGAGACAAAGTTGAAGTTGCCGGAAAAACCTATAAGCGAAGCTTGATTCGAGACGGCAAAGATCCGCAGCGAATGTTTAATTATTGGCTTCCTCTGGCTTTAAACACCCCAATTCCTACACCATCGGGCTGGTCAACAATGGGAGAAATAAAACCAGGCGACAAAGTTTTTGATGATGCCGGGAATATTTGTGATGTGATTGGGGAAAGCCCTGTTCATAAAAACCGCCAATGTTTTAAGGTAACATTTGATGATGGCACATGTATTGTCGCCGACAAAGAACATCCCTGGCAAGTGGAGGAGCGCGGTAAAAGAAAATCTAAAAGTTGGGATTGGACAACAAAAGTTATTACGACAGAACAACTGTGTCCTGAAGACCATTTTATTTACGCGACACGTCCATTGTTATTACCGGATACTAAATTACCCGTTGACCCATATATTCTTGGTTTGTGGTTGGGTGATGGAGAATCAACCACCGGAATGATAACGGCGGGTAACTTAGATATCGAGGAAACAAGAGGTCATGTTTTTAAATTAGGATATGAGATTAGCCCAGTCCAATGGACAAAAAATAGACCGGGAAGATTTACAATTTATAAACTTCTGCCGGAACTTAAAAAACTAAACCTTTTTAAAAACAAGCATATTCCAATCCAGTATTTAAGGGGTTCAAAAGAACAAAGGTTGTCTCTTTTACAGGGTCTAATGGACACCGATGGGTCTATATCGGCGATAGGTTCTTGTTCTTTTACGACAACGATTGACATATTAAGGGATGGATTTGCGGGATTATTACGGTCATTGGGCATTAAAGCAAAACATTGTATCCGCGAACCAAGAACATCAACGTTTAATAACAAAGCAATAAATGGACAAAAACAGCAATATCAATTTTGGTTTTCACCACCAAAAGAATTTAAAGTTTTTCGGTTAAAAAGAAAAGCATCAAAACAAGATACGATTAAAACAAATTTTCATAAAAGAAGAACTCAACGTTATTCCATTGTTTCAATAGATGAAACGCCATCTGTTCCAGTTAAGTGTATAAAGGTATCGGCAGAATCACATCTTTTTTTAGTTGGGTTAGCAATGATACCAACACACAACACCCATATTACTGAAATGTTTGCCTTAATACCTAAATCCCCTTTTATCATTACCCCGCAGCAAATTAAAGGATTTGAAGCCGAATGGCAAAATGCCAATAAAAAAACTTTTCCCTACCTTCGTTATAACCCAATCGGCGGGACCAAACCTCAGAGAGAACCCCCGCCTCAAATGCAGACCGGGATTGGACAGATTTTAGGAATAGCCGAAGCGAATGTGCAGGATACCATCGGGATGTTTGAAGCTTCTTTTGGGCAAAAAAGTAACGAAAGAACCGGAATCGCCATTCAACGAAGGACTTCTCAGTCCAATTTCGGTACCTTTCATTTTCATGACAATTTTCGCAGGGCAATTCTTGAAACTACCAAACAACTCATTGATCTTATCCCTAAAATTTATGATACGGATCGAATAGAAAGAATTTTGGGAGAAGAAGGCGAAGAAACTCTTGTTCCAATTAATCGTTCCGTTCTCAACGAAAAGACGGGCGAGAAGATTATTTTTAATGATTTATCAGTCGGTAAATACGATGTAGTTGCTGATACCCGTTTGTTTGCCACCAGACGGCAGGAGTCCGCTCAGATGATGGCGGAAACCATGCTTGGCGCTCCTAATATCGCTCCATTGATGATTGACCTTGTATTCAAATATCAGGATTTTCCGGGGGCTGCAGAATTGCGGAAACGCTTAGAAAAATGGATGCCACAACTTATGGGACAAAAGGATGGTCAAGGTTCTCCTTCTCAAACCTTAACAAACGAGGAAGACAGTAGTGCGATTAGATAATAAAATCTATCTGCAAAAATATAATGCAGAACACAAAGAAGAATTAAAAATAAAAAATAAAAAATATCGTGAGGAGCACAAGGGAAAAATATATCAACGAACAGTAGAATGGCGAGAAAAAAATCCAGAAAAAACAAAAGAACAAAGCAAAAGATATTATAAAAAATATATCAAAGAGAAAAATAAAAAAAACAGAGAGAATACCGCCACACTCAAAAAAGCAGTTTTAACTTATTACGGTGATGGAAAGATGAAGTGTGTGTTGTGTGGTTTTGATGTTTCCGATGCTCTAACAATAGACCACATCAATGGCAATGGGAGAAAACACAGACAAGAAACTGGCGGAGGAGGAATGAAAACTTATTTATGGTTAAAAAGAAATAATTATCCAGAGGGCTTTAGAACCCTTTGTGCTAATTGCCAATTAATAGAATACGCAAAGAAGCATAGGAAAATTTTTGCAGAACTACCGCAAAACGCGGGACAAGACAACACTCCAAGTTTCGAAGGAGGACTATAATGACAATCGAACTGGCAGAAACTCAAGAAATTGAGGAAATAGAAGAAACTCCCATTGAGGAGGAAGTAATAGAAGTACCTACTCCCATAGTGGAGGAAGTAATAGAAGAACCCACCGAAACAATCAGCGTAGAGGATATTATTTCGGGAAAAACACCAGAACACGGCGTTGATAAAACTCCGAAGTGGGCTAAGAAACGCTTCGATGAACTGACTGCCGAAAAATACGAGCTTCAGAAAAAAATCAGGGAGCTTGAAGAACAAAAGGCGACGCCCCTTGACCGTCCTGTTCCGCCGGTAGAAAGTGATTTTGACGATTCTGAGGGATACAAAAAGGCAAGAATGAAATATGAGGACGACAGAGACCTTTGGAGATCAAGGCAGCAGCAGACCACGGAGCAAAAAGAAAAACTGGAACGGGAAAGAGAAGAAAACGCAGTCCATTTCGCAAAACAAGCGGAAAGGATTAGAAAAAAATATGAAGACTTCGACGAAGCCATTAATGAACCGATATTCACTCCCGTTATGCGAGATGAAATTCTGGCGTCTGATTTCGGGCCGGAAATAGGTTATTTCCTGGCTAAAAATCTGGATGAAGCCTTTAAACTAAGCAATCTTTCTCCAACCAGACTGGCAAAGGAAATCGGAAAACTTGAGTTTAAGTTTTCACAGGCCACTAACAAGCTGGTTTCCGGTGCCCCTAAAGTGATTAACCCGCTTAAAGGAGATGATGTTGTTGAAAAAGAAGAATCTAAAATGACGGATGATGAATGGTTTAAACACTATAAACAGCAAAAAATTAAAAAAGTTCAAGAAAAATAATTCTACAGAGGAGATTAAACAATGAGTAATACTTTCAAAACACTTGCTGATGGCGACATAGTTAGACGCGCATTGGCTATTTTTCATAACAAATTGAAGTTCATAAAAACGATTAACAGGCAATACGATTCGCGCTTCGCTCGTGACGGGGCTAAAAACGGCGGGTCTTTGCTTATCCGAGAGCCGAATGAATTTACGGTTCGTAGCGGTTCGACCATGCAGACCCAGGACATCACCGAGTCCACACAAACTCTGACGGTAGCAACACAAAGGGGCATTGATCTCAATATCACCGACTATGAATATACGATGTCGTTGGAGGATTTTGAGGAAAGAGTCCTTACGCCCGCCATGTCAAAACTGGCAGCTACGGTTGAGTACACGGTTTTAGCCGCCATATATCAAAATGTTTTCAATCTTACCGGGACACCGGCCACCACTCCTGCTTCTCTGGCTGCGGTTTTAAACGCCAATGCACGGTTGAGTCAATGTTTGGCTCCTGAAAGCGATCGCTATTTACTGTTTGATTCATTGGCAATGGCGGCTACGGTTAATCCGCTTGCTACTTATTTTCATAAGGCAAGTGAAGTCGAGAAAGCCTTTTCCGAAGGTTATATCGGCTATGCTGCCGGGCTTAAATGGTATGAATCAAATATGGTTCCAAACCACACTAACGGAACGAGAACTGACTCCACCCCCATTTGTAATACCTCAACCGGAATAACAAGCGGAACAGCCACAATAACTACCACAGGTCAGACTAACGGCCAAACCTTAACGGTGGGTGATGTTTTTACTGTTGCTGATGTTTACGCGGTGAACCGTGAAACCAAACAAAGATATTCTCATCTGCAACAGTTTGTCATTACCGAAGCTAAAACTTGTGATGCGACAGATGTTTTTTCAGTAGCCCCAACACCTGTTACCTCTGGTGCAAAGCAGAACGTTGAGTTGGTTAGTGCCGGGGCAAGCAAGGCTGTGGTTCATGTTGCGGCTGGCGGTTCGGGTGCTGCTTCTGCGGTTTATCCTCAGAACCTTGCTTATCATAAAGACGCTTTCACGTTTGTTACTGCTGACCTTCACAAAGAGCCGGGGCAGAGGATGGAAAGAGCCGTTATCGAAGGAATTTCATTGAGATTCTGGAGAGGTGCGGATATTGTTAACGATAAGTTTCCCGCGAGACTGGATGTCCTCTTTGGCTATAAAACCTTGAGGCCAGAGTGGGCAGTTCGAGTTAGGGGGTAGAAGTAGTTAATAATAAAGGACTTTTTTAGTAATGGCACCTATAAAATATAACAATACCACAAAAGAAGCCATAGCTAATTATTATAAGCAGGGATTTTCTATGTCGGAGTGTTCTAAAAAATTTAAGGTTTCAAAACCATCTATCAGATTATGGTTAAAAGAGATGGGAATAAATAGAACACCAAAAGAAGGAACTTTATTGAGAATCAATAAAGGGATTGGGCGAAGAGAAAATCACCCTAATTGGAAGGGAGGAACTTGGATAGATTCAAGGGGATATGCTTGGATAAATCATGGCACGGTAAATAAGGTAAAAAATGAAAAATCAATGCATAGGTATGTAGCTGAAAAAGTTCTTGGAAGAATATTAACATCTGACGAATGTGTTCATCATATTAATGGGATAAAAACCGATAATAGAAATTGTAATTTATTGATTTGCTCAAATGCTTATCACAATTTCTTAAACAATTGGATGGCCTCTCTTTATATGAAAGAACACTTTAGTAATTAACCTTTAATTTTACAGGAGAAACGAAAATGAGTGTTACCTATATAAGTGATTACAATCCTGACGGAACAAGTTTTGGTCAGGCTGCTGCGGATAAAATTAGTTTTCATGGCGTTACAACTGTAGTTCAGCAATCTGCTATTGCAGATGCGACTGACGCGGCAACTGCGATTACCCAATTAAATTTAGTTATTGCCGCGCTTGAAACTTACGGGTTGTTAGCAACATAAAAACATGAAAGTTGTATTCGGGATACCCGTTTACGGTGGAGCGATTAAGGTTCCTTTTGCCGTTAGTTTAATGGCGACACAGGAATTGTTAATCGCCCAGAAAATAAAGTATGACATCGTGTTTTGTTCAAAAGGAGCAATTATCTCAAAGAACAGAAGCCTTTTGGTTGAGAATTTTCTGAAAGGCGATGGGACTGATTTTATGTTCCTTGATTACGATGTCGGGTTTCCGCCAGAAAAATTATGGGAAATAATAAACCGACCAGAAGAACTGGTTGCCGGTGTTTACCCAAATAAAATTGAAGCCGATGATGATTACCCCGTAACCCTTGAAATTGATAAAGACGGGAAAGTAATGGTCAGTGAAGACGGATTGCTTTTAAAGGCAAAACGTCTTCCAACTGGCTTCATGCGAATAAAACGCTCAGTGTTGGAGAAAATGATTCAAGCCTATCCTGAATTGAAATGGACAGAATACTGGAGACATTCTAATCAAGACCACGAACTTTATGACCTCTTCCGGCATTGTGATTTAAACGGAAAATGGACGGGTGAAGATTTCGGGTTCTGTGACAGGTGGAGAGCAATCGGCGGTGAACTTTGGGCATATCCGAATATTAACTTTATTCATACGGGTTCCAAGGAATGGACAGGAAATTACGGTAAATTTTTAACAAAAAACAAGGAGATAATTAAATGAAGAAACTTTGGATATTATTAATATTTCTTGTAACTGCTTTATTGGTGGGTACAGGAGTATTCGCTGGATGGGAAGACAAAATGTCCGGCATTAACCTTACTACCGACAATAGGGCTGATTTTCCTGAAATTGGTGCTCCAGGTGGAAACCCGGACACTAATCATGGATGGTTATATGTCAAGGACAACAGTGGGACTTCTGCCCTGTATTTTGAAAACGATGCCGGAACGGTAACCAACATAGAAACGGCGAGCACAACGGCGTGGAGTTCTATTGCCAATCCAACTGCCGACAAAACCATTACCTTTGACAATGACGAAATTACGGTTTTAAGTTTTGCTGACGTCAATGAGGACATGCTAACCATTAAGGGCGTTGGTGCTTTCGGAGATGTTTCGGTAATGAGAGTAGAACAGTCAACTGGAGCCGCTACCGATGGAACTGTTTTAGAAGTAGTCAGTGCAGATGCCAATGTTGACCCTTTGGTGGTTTCATCTTCCGCCCAGGCTGGAGTTTTGAAGGTAGCGCAAGATGGAACGGTCGCCATAGTTGGGGCTACCGGGATAACCGGAGATGTTACAATAACGGGGGATTTAACACAAACTGGCACCTTCTACCAATCTGCCTTAGCCTCGGCGGCGTCCGGCAATACCAGTCTCACCATTGATGCTGCCGGAACAGGGACGATTACGCTTGGCGGAACCTCAACGGGATTAATCACAACCGATAATGTAGTTCAGCTTTACGGTAATACCGACATCGGGAACGCCGCCAGTGATACTCTAACTATTACCTCAGTTATTGATGGGAATGTTACTCTTTATGACGCTGTTACCGATTCACCTTCTTTGATTCTAAAAGATGCTACCGCCGAAACCGGGATATTGCTTAAATCCGATGCCGCCAATGTTACTTTAACAACTTCCGCCGCAGAGGGTTTAGAAATTGTTACGGGAAACCTTTTTGTTGGGAACGGTTCTCCGGGAACAGCCGCAATGGATGGTGAAGATTTTTATGTTAATGGAGATAGTGAATTTGACGGGGCAATTCAGGCAGATGGCGCGGTAACTTGTGCCTCTACCCTTGCGGTAACAGGAACTACGGCACTTTCTGAAAATGTCACCTTCACGATGGCTGCCGATGAATATCTTTTACTCGATGCCGCTACTACGCCAATGACACAGACTGCCGGTGCACTCGATATTAACCTTATAACTGGCGCAACCGCTGTTTCTGCGGTTTTGATTGATGTTGAAGCCGAAAATACCTTTGCTAATGCTTACGGGATATATATCAATGTTGACGACGATGCTACCGGTGGGGAGGAAACGATAGATTGTATCTACCTTGCCAACAGTGAGGGAACGGCCTCAACGGTCAACGGTATCCAGATGGCCAACACCCTTGATGTGGGAATTGACGCGGTTATGGCTGCTGCCGGACAGTTTATGGTTGTGGATGCTACAACTGCGGCGAATACCGGAACAAGTGGAGTTCTTGACATTAATTACAGAACGGCAACGACAACCGCCCATGCAATCAATCTTGATGTGGAAAGCGATGTTGCTGGTGGTGCATCTGAAGTTGTTTATGGTTTAAAAATTCAACTCGATGACGATGCCAATACGGCTTCTGATTCACTTTCCGCGATTTACGTTGGAACAGATGGAGATGCGACCGGCCTACAATATGGTCTTCATGTAGTCGGAGCGGGTATTGATTATGCAGTTTATGCCCAAAATGGAGCAGTTAGAATCGGAACAGGGACTACTCCCGGTCAAACTATCGGTGATGATACCTTATTTGTAGAAGGTTTAGCCGAAATTGACGGAGTTCTTTATCCTGATGGAGGAATTACTGGATTAGGAACGGCTTCTGTCGCGGTTGGTTTAGCAAGAAAACACGAATCCTATACGGGTGCTGGCAATACGATTACGATTGCGGAATCTGGAACGGTCTTTGATAATACCGGAGATGCCGATGGTTCACTTCATACCTTGCCAGAGGCAAGTACGGCCATTGGTTGCTACTATACTTTCATAGTAACGGCAAATCAGAATATGATTATTGAACTGGACGATGCCGATGTGTTTCTGCATTTAACTCTGGATGCTGGCGACCAAATTCAAAGTACAACCGTTGGGGATTCAATCACGGTTGTGGCTCTTGATGCTACAAATTGGGGTGTAGTGAGTGCATATCCTCTGGCTGGTGATTGGGCTGACGGTGGTGCATAATATTAACTTTTTTATGGGGGGCTTCGGCCTCCCATTTTCCCTTTAAAAGAGGATAGAATAGATGACGGTTCAGGAACTCATAGAAGGAACTTTGCGTCTTTGCAGTCTCCGTATTTCTACCGATACTCAACTTGACGAGGCTCTTGAAGCATTAAACGGGATGCTTAATCTTTGGAACGCTGAACGCCTTATGGTTTATGCCGTTACCAAGGAAAGTTTAACCCTGGTTGTCGGAACAGGAACCTATACTATCGGGTCAGGGGGAACCTTTGACACCGTTAGACCCCAGAAATTACTTAGTGCCTATATTCGAGATACTAACAGTTTAGATTATCCGGTTGATGTTTCAATGACTGAAAATGAATATAATTCCATTTCTGATAAAACAGAAACGGGAAGGCCGGAACATCTTTATTATTCTCCCGAATATCCACTTGGAAAGATTTATTTCGATTTAATCCCCGAAGTCGGCGAAACCTTTGTCCTTGATAGTTGGAAACAAATAACTGAATTTGCTTCCCTTGAAGCAACAATAACGCTTCCCAAAGAATATGAGAAGGCATTGCGGTTTAATCTCGCTCTTGATTTGGCTCCTGAGTACGGAGTTGAACTTGATAAAACGGTAATACAACAGGCGGCTTTAAGTAAAATCATTATTGAAAATATTAATGCTCCTTTAGTCGAGCCGGTTAGATTTGGAAACGATTTAACCATGAACGCTTTAACTTAATGAGGTGAAAATTGCCTTATCGTGGTGTCACGTACGCAATTCCGTGTGATTCGGGAGGGTGGAGCAACAACCCAAATACCGATTTAATTAAACCGGAAAACATGATTGACTGCATTAATATCAACTTGCATAAAGGCGGACGGGAAACCAGGGGTGGAACTGCGGAAGTAAATGAAACTCCCATTACTGATAGTCCACAAATTATGGGGATATTCCAATTTAAAAAGAAAAGCGGAACCACCATTATTGTTACCGGAACAGCAGATGGAAAACTGCAAAAAGATTATGCAACCGAAATAGCTACTGGGTTGGGTACTACAAAGTATTCCAATTTTACCGTTTTTGAAGACAATCTTTATATTTGCAATGGATATAATGTCCCTCAAGTATGGGATGGAACACTTGCAGCAACCTATAGCCTTGGATTGCCAGCAGCGTGTATTGGGGCGTTGGCTGGTGGCGGAGCTGGAAATGTAGAAAACGGAACCCATTCTTATAAAGTAACTTTTGTTACTGCTTCCGGCGAAACAACTGGAAGTTTAAAATCAAATGTAGTGACGGTTGCGGATAAAACCACCAATGGAAAAGTGAGTCTTACCGGAATTGCCGTTGGCCCAACGGGAACAACAAGCAGAATAGTTTACCGGACAGTTGCTGGAGATGCCGGTGATTATAAATTACTTACCACCATTGGAAATAACACAGCCACAACCTACACAGACAATGTTGCTGATGCCTCTCTTACCGACACTTTGCCAACAACCAATACTGCTGCACTGATACCTTCTGACTGGACGGGAACGAATTTTCCAAAGGCAATAATAAAGCATGGACGGGGGGTTAGCGAAAGATTATGGGCTTATGGTTGCCCTTCTAATCCTGAGGCAATTTATGTTTCAACTTCTGGGGCTGCCGAATTTCCCGATTCAACTGTAATAAAAATTGTCATTGAAACCGGAGATGGGTTTGGAATTGTTGGTATGGTTGAATATGGGGATAGACTCATTGCCCTTGGGAAGAGAAGACCATATATTATTGATGATACCGAATTGGATACCGTTAATTGGGGATATGCAGATGGTCAATGGGAGGGTGGCGTTGGTCATAACAGATTAGTTGTAAATACTCCCAATGATGTGATGGCGATGTCTGAGGATGGAGAAATCTATTCGATAATCTCAGCACAGACCTACGGAGATTATATCGCTCAGTCTTTAACCAGACCAGTTTATATAGATCAATGGATAAGAAACAATATTGATTTAAGTAAAATTAACCAGTTTCACATGGTTTATGATTCGGTATTAAGGGCGGTTAAGATTTTTATGATAAGAAACGGGCAAACATATATTGATACCTGCCTGGTTTATTTTATTGATAAAACCCCTGAAACCGGATGGTCAAAACATCAGTTTGCAGATACCTATTTCGCCTCTTGTTCTGCTGAGGTAGAAGTATCAACCGGAGTCTGGCAAATTTACACTGGTGGGATTACTGGCCATGCTTATAGCCTTGAAGAAGACGATGCCAACGATGACGGGGTTTATTATTATTCCGGGTTTTTTCTCCCAGAACTTAATTTTGGTAATCCCCGAACCCCAAAACGATATGATAAAGGATGGTTGGTTATTAAACCGCAAGGTACAGAAACAATAAATGTAAATCTTCTTGTTGATGGCGAATATATAGCCGGCGGTGCTTTAATAATTGATGAAAATGGAAATAATATCGGAGATGAAAACGGGGACATGATTGGTGGTGGCTCTCCCTTAGAGTGGACAATAACTTCAACGGGTGCTTCGGATAAACTGTCAAATTTAGGTTTTTCGATTGGAATAATTGGGAAAAGAATACAGGCAGAAATTTTTAATAATGTCGTGGATGAAAAGTTTTTTGTTTCTCAGATTTTATTTGACCACGTTCCATTACAGGCAATGGTAGCATAAAGGAGAATAAATATAATGGCTGTTAAAGAAATTAAAGACTATAGCGCAGTTTCTTCTCCGGCGGCGGGAGACAAATTCGTAACCCAACAAGCGGCGGATAGCATAACCCGCTACGCAACCATAACTCAGATTATATCTGTATTTAAAGCGGCAGCAAGCGGACTCGCCTCGCTCAATTCTTCAACCAAAGTGGTAGAGCAACCCGCAAGCATTTCTGACCATCTTGACGATACGGCGGGGGGGACTAATGCGGCTACAACGAAAGCCCCCACCTCAAACGTTATGTATGACCATGGCGTAGCCACCACAGGCGTTCATGGGGCCGGTTCGGGAACTATCTGCACCGAAGAAACCGCCGACACAAAGGACACGGACGCTATTGCCGCTCACGCTGCCGAGGATGACCCTCACGCCGGTTACAGGCTTGAAAGTGCAGACCACGATCATTCAGCTACGGGCGCTCAGGGGGGACAAATAGGCGCTGCGGCGACAACCGCTCTTTTTGGAGCATGGGCATCAAAAAGCAATAATACGTCATATTTAGCAGAAACGGATGGATTTGTGACCGCCTATTCAACCGGAGAAGATGATATTGTTAAGATTTTTACGGATAGTTCAAATCCTCCAACGACACAACGAAGCAACTCCAGAGGGCAAAGTTCTACACCCACTGGAGCTGACGGGCAAATGTTGGTTAGAAAGGGTGATTACTGGAAGGTAACGGGAGCCGATTATGTTTTCTGGTTGCCAGTAGGAAGCTAATGAGAATAATCAGATATTACCAAGAAGAAGATAAACCATTTTTAACCGAGATGCTTCGGATTGAAAATATTCCTTATCTTGAAATGGGTTTTGAGGAATATCCAACCATGGTTTTAGAAGACGATAAAAAAGTAATTGGATTTTTTACTTTAAAGAAACAACACAACTTTCCGATGTTACAGCATTTTTGCGTTAGTAAAAAACATAGAAGCCTGCAAAATGCGAGATTTTTAGGGAAAGGGTTTAAGAAAGTTGTGCAAGAACTTGGATTTAAAAAAGTTATTTTACACGCAAAAACAGAGAGTTTGAAAAAATTTATAAGTTA
>Ga0180007_10004551_pt1 | contig 14623 bp, 11 predicted proteins | sample MM_PC_MetaG_FD_121122 | JGI IMG/M metagenome (GOLD analysis project Ga0180007, IMG submission 121122) | Groundwater microbial communities from the Aspo Hard Rock Laboratory (HRL) deep subsurface site, Sweden - MM_PC_MetaG | ecosystem: Environmental > Aquatic > Deep subsurface > Groundwater... | reverse complement strand
CCGGCGGCAGTTATATTTTTTCGCTTTATGGCGAGGACCAAGCCGGCCGGCGTTCGGCGCTGCTAAATTTTTCCATTACTCTGACGGCCGGGGCCACCACCAATGTGAGCGGAATATTTATCGCTCCCACTATTGCCGTTGATAAAAGCGAAGTTAAACGCGGAGACAATATCGCGATTTTCGGCCAAAGCGCCAATAATAGCGATATCACTATTTCAGTCAATTCGGAACAAGAAATCTTTGTAACGACTAAAACCGATAATAACGGCGGGTATTTGTATAATTTTGATACAGTGCCCTTGGATCTGGGCCAGCATTCAACCAAATCAAAAGGGGCTCGGGATGGCGCGATTAGCTCTTTCGGTAAAGCGGTGGCTTTTATTGTCGGCACGAAAAATGTCGCCACCGCGCCAACTTCCAAATGCCCGGCCAAAGCCGATTTAAATAATGATTGCAAGGTGAATTTGGTTGATTTCTCTATTGCCGCTTATTGGTACAAACGGCCGTTAAGAGATGATTTTAAAAAGTTGGAAATCGAGCGGTTAAGCAATGACGGCAAAGTTGATTTGGTGGATTTTTCAATCATGGCGTATTATTGGACGGGGTAGATTAGAAAGTAGAAGTTAGAAAATAGAAAATAGAAGTATAAGCAAGACAAAATCATTTAAGGATTTAATTGTTCGGCAGAAATTTCGGGATTTGGCCGTGATTATTTATAAATTAACTGAACAATAATCTGAATTATTGCTGATTGAAGTAATGAAAATTTTAAATAATTTTTTAAGTAAATAAATATGGGTTTTTCTAAAAAAATTTCTAATTTTACTTTCTACTTTTTATTTTCTAAATTTTCTATCGTTTTTCTATTTTTTATTTTCTATTTTTTATTTTCTTTTCCTGCTTCCGCCGCCGAGATTTTTTTCGGCGCCCACTCTTTAACCGTCGACCAGGGCAATATCGTGGAAGTGGGAGTTTTTGTTAAAACCAATGAGTCGGATATTAACGCTCTGGAAGGCAAGATTGTTTTTCCCGCGGATTATTTGGTTTTGCAAGCTATTTCTGACAGTAATTCAATTATTAGTTTGTGGTTAAAACAGCCAAAAGCAGATGACTCCCCGGCCGGTGAAGTAAATTTTTCCGGCATTATTCCCGGCGGTTATTCTGGCGATCGGGGCTATCTTTTTTCTTTGATTTTTAAAGCGGTCAAAGCCGGCGAGATTAAAATCACTTCTGCGGACGAAAAAATCCTTTTAAATGACGGTCAGGGCACGGCGGATATAATCAGCCGGGCGCCGCTGGAACTAAAGATTTCCACCGATTTTAATTCCCAGGAGTTTATTCCCCTAGAGGATAATCAGCCGCCGGAAGAATTTAAGCCGGAAATCGCCAGCGATCCTAATCTTTTTAATGGCCGGTGGTTTTTGGTTTTTGCCACACAGGATAAGGGGACGGGGATTGATCATTATGAAATCCAAGAAAATAGAAAACAGAAAATAGAAAATAGAAGCTGGCAAACGGCGGAGAGTCCCTATGCGTTAAAAGATCAAAAGTTGCGAAGTTTTGTTTATATTAAGGCAATTGATAAAGCCGGCAATGGAAGAATCGCTGTCATTAGACCGAAATATCCGCTGAAGTGGTATGAGAATGATGTAATTTTTGTTATACTGATAGTAATAATACTTAGTATTATTGTGGTTATCTGGCGAAAAATTTTATGGAGGAAATATAGGAATAGAAAATAGAAAGTAGAAAGAAGAATAAAATTATGAAAAAAAATAATCAAAACTTAAAATCAAATAGTAAAAATTCTATTTTTTATTTTCTATTTTCTAAATTCTCCGTCATTTTTCTACTTTCTACTTTTTATTTTCTACTTTCTGCTTTTGCCGCCCAAGCCGCCTCGCTTTATTTTTCGCCCGCCAGCGGCTCTTATGAAGTGGGCAAAACTTTCAGCGTTAATGTTTATATTTCCAGCGCCGATCAGGCGATGAACGCGGCATCGGGTGTGATTGCTTTCCCGCGAGATAAACTTGAAGTAACCGCTTTGTCAAAATCCGGCTCAATTTTCAGCTTGTGGGTGCAGGAGCCGTCATTTTCCAATAGCAGCGGCGCGATTAATTTTGAGGGCATTGTTTTAAACCCCGGTTTTAGCGGCAGTGGCGGCAAGATTATGACCGTTACCTTTAAAGCCAAAGCGGCTGGTCAAGCGACAATAAATTTTTCTTCCGGCTCAATTTTAGCCAATGACGGCGCCGGCACTAATATTTTAGGGGGCTTGGGTTCGGGCAGTTATCAGTTAGCAACTGGCCCAGCCAGTCAGCCGGCGCCGGCAGAAAGCCAACCGACGCCAACCACAGGAGTGCCGGCGACGCCACAAGTCATTTCTGTCACTCATCCCGATTCCAATAAATGGTATAATAACAAAAATCCGCAATTTTCTTGGGTTTTGCCGGCCGGTGTTACTGGCGTGAGCATTTATTTCAGCCAAAGCCCCAGCTCTAATCCCGGTCCCGCTTCCGACGGCTTGCTTAATGCCAAGTCATACAAAGATGTCGCCGACGGCATTTGGTATTTTCATCTAAAATTTAGGAATGCCCGCGGCTGGGGGCCGATTGCTCATTTTAAAATCCAAATTGACACTACTCCGCCAGCGCCCCTGACGATTAAATTTATTGACGGCAAAGAAACGGAAAATCCCCAGCCAACAATTATTTTTAACACCGCCGACTCTTTATCCGGACTGGATTATTATAAAGTTAAAATCGGCGAAGGCGAGGCCTTTAATTTAACAGCCGAAGAATTGAAAAATAATCTTTATACCTTGCCGCTTCAAGCGCCGGGAACCAGAAATATTTTAGTTCAGACCTTTGACAAGGCGGGAAATTATTCCTTAGCCACTGAAGAATTTACCATCAAACCCTTGGCCCAGCCGATTTTTACCGATTATCCGACTAGTTTAGCCAGCGGGGAGAATTTAATTATAGCTGGGGAAAGCCAAGCGGCGAATACTAAAATAAACTTTTGGCTGCAGCAAGAAAACAACGAGCCGCAAAATTTTATTCTGCCGGTCAATCAAGCGGGAAAATTTTCTTTCGTATCCGAGGAGAAGTTGAAAGACGGCGTTTATAAATTCTGGGCGGAAGCGGTTGACGCTCGTGGAGCGCGGAGTTTGCCGACCGATAAAATCGCCTTCGTCGTGGCCCAATCGACCTTTTGGCGTTTGGGCAATTGGGCCATTAGTTTTTTGGCGGTGATTATTCCGCTAATGGCGCTGATTATTTTGCTGGTCGCGGTGTTGTGGTGGGGCTGGCATAAATTAGCCCTATTAAGGAAGCAGCTCCGGCAAGAAGTCGGCGAAGCGGAATCCACTTTGCATCAGGCCTTTGATTTATTAAGGCGAGAGGCGCGCCAGCAAATCAAGATTCTTGAAGGAGCCGGCAAAAAACGGCAACTCACCAAAGAAGAAGAAGCGATTCTTAAAAAATGGAGAAATAATTTAGATCAAGCCGAAAAAATCATTAAAAAAGAGATTAAGGATATTGCCAGGGTCATCGGCAAACCCCGTTAGAATTAATTTCTAACATGGTTCACCCCGTTGAATCCTGCTTTGCAGGAATTTTGTCTACGACAAAATTATTCAACAGGGTAAATTTGTTTTTTACGGCTTAATCTTTTATAATAAAGGCAGATTATTCACAATAAAAACCTCTAATCGCCCGGGGTTTTTGTTATTTATGCCCGCTGATTTTATCTGTTGTTTTTCCACTATTTTTCCGCTAATCTCATAAGCCATAAGCCATAAGCTATTTTTATGTCCTTCGTCCATCTTCATACCCATTCCCATTATTCCCTGCTTGACGGCTTGGGACAGATTGACGATTTAATTAAAAAAGCCAAGGAAAATAACATGCCGGCTTTGGCTTTGACCGACCACGGCGCGATGTATGGCGTGGTGGAATTTTATAAAAAAGCCAAGAAGGCCGGAATTAAGCCGATTATCGGCGTGGAGGCCTATGTAGCCAGAAACGGCCACTTGAATAAACGGGCGAAAATTGATGAAAAGCCGTATCATCTGATACTTTTGGCTAAAAATGAAATTGGCTATAAGAATTTGGTCAAATTAACGACCTTGGCGCACTTAGAAGGGTATTATTACAAACCGCGGATTGATTTTGAATTGCTGGAAAAATATCACGAAGGCCTGATTTGCTCCACGGCCTGTTTGGCCGGCGAATTGCCGCATCTGATTTTAGCCGGCAATTTAAATAGCGCCCGGCTGATGATTAAGAAATACCAGGCGCTATTCGGCGCGGATAATTTTTATCTTGAAGTCCAGCCCCATTTTAATTTGGAACAGCAAGTAAAAGTCAATGAAGAAATTTTTAAGCTGGCTCGTGAATTGTCGGCGCCGGTCATCGCCACCAACGATATCCATTATCCCAATACTGATGATGATTACGCCCAGGATGTTTTGCTTTGCATTCAGACCAAAAAAACGCTGACTGATACCGACCGCCTGTCTTATTTGGGCGTGGATTTGTCTTTTAAATCGGCTGAAAGCATGGCTGATGATTTTCCCGACCACCCCGAGGCGATTAGCAATACTTTAAAAATCGCCGCGGCCTGCAATTTGGAGTTGGTTTTAAACCAGAATATCCTGCCTAATTTCCATTTGCCGCCTCATTTGACCGCTGATGATTATTTGCGCCAGCTGTGCGAGACAGCGCTAATTAAAAAGTTCGGCGCGGAAATCACGCCGGCCATCCGCGAGCGGCTGGAGTATGAACTCTCCATCATCGCCAAAACCGGCTACGCCGGCTATTTTCTGATTGTCTCCGATTTTATCACTTGGGCCAAGGAGCAAAATATCGTGGTCGGTCCGGGCCGCGGCAGCGCCGCTGGCAGCTTGGTGTCTTATTTGACTAATATCACTAACCTTGACCCGATTAAATACGATTTGGTCTTTGAACGTTTTTTAAATCCCGAGCGCATCTCAATGCCTGATATTGACACTGATTTTGCCGATGACCGGCGCGACGAGGTTTTGAAATACGTGGCGGAAAAATACGGCCGCGACCGCGTGGCGCAAATCATCACTTTCGGCACGATGGCGGCTAGAAATTCCATCCGCGATGTCGGCCGGGCCATGGGTTTGCCCTATAATTATTGCGACCGCGTCGCCAAATTGATTCCGATGCAGATGAAATTGCAGGACGCGGTGGAGAGTGTGCCGGAATTCAAGGCCATCCTGGCGGAAGACCAAGGCCGGAAATTAATCGCCACCGCCAAGCGTTTGGAGGGCGTGGTGCGCCATGCTTCCACCCATGCCTGCGGCGTGGTCATTACCCCCGAATCCCTGGATAATTACGCGCCGCGGCAACTAAGCAGCCATGGCGACGAGTCCATTGTCGTGCAATATGACGGCAAGAGCGTGGAAGATTTAGGACTGCTGAAAATGGATTTTTTGGGTCTGGCCAATTTAACCACGATTGAGCAGGCCTTGGAAATCATTGAAAAAATCCATGGCGCAAAAATAAATATTGACAGCATTCCCTTGGCCGACCAAAAAGCTTTCCAATTATTCCAAGAGGGCAGAACCACCGGCGTGTTCCAATTTGAATCGTCGGGCATGAAGCGGTATTTGAAACAGCTCTTGCCGACCGATTTAGAAGATATTATCGCGATGGTGGCTTTGTATCGTCCCGGCCCGATTGAATATATTCCCGATTATATCGCCGGCAAGCATGGCCGTAAAAAATTAACTTATCTGCATCCCAAACTTAAGCCGATTTTAGAAAAGACCTATGGCGTCGCCGTTTATCAGGAGCAACTGCTGCAAATCGCCCGCGACTTGGCGGGTTTCAGCTATGGCGAGGCCGATATTTTAAGAAAAGCGGTCGGCAAAAAAATCAAGTCATTACTGAAAGAACAGGAAAAAAAGCTGGTTGACGGCTTAGTTAAAAACGGCTTCAATTTGGCGGTCGCTAAAAAAATTTGGGATTTTATCCTGCCTTTCGCCGCTTACGGCTTCAATCGCTCCCATGCCGCCTGCTACGCTTTAATCGGCTATCAGACCGCCTATCTCAAAGCCAATTATCCCGCCGAATTCATGACGGCGCTTCTTACCGCCGACCAGCAGAACACCGACCGCATTGCTATTGAAGTTGAAGAGTGCCGGCAAATGGGACTAACGGTTTTACCGCCCGATATCAACGAGAGCTTGGCTAATTTTACTTTGGTCGCCGCCAGCTTGAAAGACGCTCGGCCGCGTATCCGTTTTGGACTGTTAGCAATTAAGGGTTTGGGAGAAAATATTGTCAGGGCGATTATCAAAGAACGGAAAACTAACGGCGCTTATCAAAGTTTGGAAGATTTATTATTAAGGGTTAAAAATAAGGATTTAAACAAACGTTCTTTGGAGGCGCTGGCTAAATCCGGTTCTTTAGACAGTTTGGCGGAAAGAAACAAGGTTTTATACAATATTGACCGGCTGTTAAAATTTATCCAAGAAATTAATCGTCCCGGCAATGACAGCCAGGATAATTTATTCGGCGCTTTGGGTCCCAGCCAACCGGCTTTAAAATTAATGGCGGTTGAGCCGTTGGACAAAAAACAGCGCCTGAATTGGGAAAAGGAGTTATTGGGTTTGTATATTTCCGAACATCCGATGAGCGAACTGACCGAGCAAATCAGCGGCCAGGTGGTGGATTGTTCTATTTTGAAAAGATGCCCGGCCGGCAGCGAGGTGCGGGTGGCGGGAGTCATCACTTCACTGAAAAAGATTTTAACCAAAAGGGGGGAGACAATGCTGTTTGCCAAAATTGAAGACAGCCGGGGCCAGGTGGAAATTTTGGTTTTTCCCCGGGTGCTGGAACGCGACCCGCATTTATGGCGGTTGGATAATCTGGTGGCCTGCTGGGGAAAAATTTCAGAGAAAGACGAAGAAACAAAAATTATCTGCGATTTGGCGCTGTCCATTAATTCCAATAATGCCGGTGAAGTTCTGGCCTTGCTGGAAAAAGCGGCGAAGGAAAATCGTTTTAATGGTTCTAATCATAACGGCAATGGCTATCATAATGGCAATGGTTATAACAACGGCCGGAGTTATCAAAACGGCTCTAATAACAGTTATCGCGGTTCAGCTCTAAATGGCGACCTAAAGACAGCGTCCGAGCAGCGCCCCACTGTTACTTTTAATTTAGAAGCGCCGTTAAGTTATGAAATTTCCCAGAAATTAAAGCAGCTGGTCTATCGTCATCCCGGAAATTATATTTTAACTTTGGCGGTTTTAAGAAGCGACCGGTCCAGCCAAAAAATCAGAACCAGCTTCCGCCTTGATTATAATGATAATTTAATCAAAGAAGCGGGGGAGCTTTTGGGCCAGGGCCGGGTTTGCCGTGGCTAATTGAATTATGGTATAATTATGGTATAATAATAACATCAGAATCTAAAATAGCTTTTGATTATTAATTACGCAGCAAGCCACATAACACCCAGTCCGCTTTTAGCGGAATAAAAATTAAAATATGGCATATTTTTTAAGTAATCCGCAAATTTATTCTATGCTGATTTTAGCGGCGCTTTTGGCTGTTTTGTGGTATTTTTATCGTCAAAATAATCAGGCGATATCGGCCGGCGGCGCTTCTTTATTGTCAAGATATTCCCGGGATTTGACGCGATTGGCTGTTGAGAAAAAGTTAGACCCGGTCATCGGCCGGGAAGAGGAAATCGGCCGGGTGATTCAGATTTTATCCCGACGCAACAAGAATAATCCGGTTTTAATCGGCAATGCCGGCGTGGGCAAAACCGCCATTGCCGAGGGCTTGGCGCTAAGAATCGTCAGCCGGCAAGTGCCGCCGGCTTTAAACCAGAAGCGGGTGCTGGCTTTGGATTTGCCGGGACTTTTAGCCGGCACCAAATATCGCGGTGAATTCGAACAGCGTTTAAAAAAGGTTACCGATGAAATCGTCAAGGCCAAGCGGCTAATCATTTTATTTATTGATGAAATCCATGTTTTGGCGGAAGCCGGCGAGGCCGAGGGCGCGATTAACGCCGCTGACATTTTAAAGCCGCTGCTGGCTCGCGGCGATTTACAGGTGGTGGGCGCCACTACCAAGGAAGAATATTTGCAATTCATCAAGCAGGACAAGACCCTGGATCGCCGTCTGCAGCCGGTGTTTGTAAGTGAACCGACCGGCCAGCAGACCGAACAGATTTTAACCGGCATTAAAAATGTCTATGAACATTATCACAATGTGGTCATCACTCCGGAAGCGATTAAAGCGGCGGTTTTATTAACCGCTGGAATTAAGGAGCGTTCTTATCCGGATAAGGCGATTGACGCCATTGATGAAGCCGGCAGCCGGGTGCGGCTGAAAGCCGTTACCGTCACGGACCAAGCGGCAGTTTTAAAAGTTACCGCCGCTGACATCGAGCAAGTGGTCAAAGAATGGTTAAATAATGAATAATTTTTAAGATGGGACAAATCAGCTTATATCGCAATATCTCTTTGACTTTTATTATTTTTGTCGCCATGTTGCTGGCGGCGCTGTGTTTGTTTTTATACAGCCAGGCCACGATTATCGTTAAAGTCAATGAACAGCAGATTAATTTGAATTTCACCGCCGAAGCCAAAGCCCAGCCGACCGCTGATGAAATCCAGAATCATAATGTCATTACCGGTTCTTTCCAAACCGTTAATGTTCAGGCCTCCAGCACTTTTGCCGTTTCCAGCACTAAGGCATTGAGTTCAAACTTGGTTGGTGAAATCAAATTAATCAATAACAGCGCCAGGAATCAAGCCCTGTTGAAAACCACTCAATTGCAAGCGGCTAGCGGCGTGATTGTCCGCACTAACGAAGAAATAGTCGTGCCGGCCAATGGCAGCGTTAGAGTCGGCGTTTACCCCAAAGACCCGGCCGCTTTTTCCAAAGTGGCGCCGGGAAAATTAGTGATTATCAAATTAGCGCCGGCTTTGCAGCCGGAGATTTACGGCCTGGCGGAAACTGAATTATCAACGGATATTAAGGAAGTGAAGGTTTTGGCGCAAAGCGATATCAATAAAGCCAAAGCGGAGTTAATTGATCAAGCGCTGGCCGATTATAAAAAAGATAATAATCTTGGCGCCAATACTTTGGTTTTCGCCGAGGCCTCTAATTTAAAGACCGACAAAAAAATCGGCGCTAATACCGATAATTTCCGGCTTTCCGCCGACTTAAAAATTAAAATTTTACAAGTTGACGCCAAGCAAATCGTTGCTCTGATTGAACGGCAGGCGGAAAAATTATCTTTGGCCGGAACGGTCGTTGCCACTATTGATGTTAATAAAATCAAATATACTTTACTGGATACTAATACCAATGGCACGCTGACTGTTAAGGTGGAATATTCCCTGACTTCCACCTTAACCGCCGATAATCCGATTTTGGGCAAGAAAAATTTTACCGGCAAAACCATTGCCGAAGTCAAGGCTTACGCCAAAGACCAGCCGGCGATTAAAGAGCTTGAAGTTTATCTTTCGCCTTCCTGGCGCAAGACCTTGCCTGATAAGGAAAACCGGATTAAGATGATTATTCAATAATATGACGCCGCCACCTAATGAAAATCAATCGCCACTGCCGGCCGGAAATTTGCCTCGCGGGGCGAAGATTTTGGGTTTGACCGGACTGCTACTGCTGGCCGCCGCAGTTATCGCCGCCATCTTAACACTGGTTTTTTATTTTTAAAATTTTTAAAGCCGTTTCGATGTTCTGGTCGGGACGGATTTTATTATCCTTGAAAAAATCAGATTTTTCGGCTATAATCCGATTATGAAAAAGAAAAAATTATATTATTTATGGGTGCAGGGCTGCCAGATGAACCAAGCCGATAGTGAGCGGGTGAGGGCTGTTTTAAGCGCTAGCGGCTGGCAGCCGACGGAAAAAGAAAATTTAGCTGATTTGATTATTGTCGTGGCTTGTTCGGTTAGGCAACCGGCTGTTAATAGAATTTTCGGCCGAGTGCAGCAGTGGCAAAAGCGCCGCCAGTCCGGTCGTTTAAAAACGATTTTAACCGGCTGTGTCTTGCCGGCCGACCAGAAAAAATTAGAGCCGCTTTTTGATTTGATTATTGATATTAAAGAAATCGCGAAATTAAATGTCATCCTGAACCCTTCGGCTATCGCTCAGGGTAAACTCCGTGAAGGATCTCATGTAAAACCTCGAGGTCTTCCTTGGGATCCTTCGCCCCGCCGTGGCGGGGCGAAGGATGACATAATTAAGAACGATTATCTGTGTATTCCTCCTAAGCGTCAATCATCTTTTCGGGCTTATGTGCCGATTATGACCGGTTGTAATAATTTTTGCGCTTATTGCGTCGTGCCTTATGTTCGCGGCCGGGAAAAATCGCGGCCGGCCCGGGAGATTATTAATGAATGCCGGCAATTGATTAACGACGGCTATAAAGAAATTACTTTGCTCGGTCAGAATGTCAATTCCTATATGTCCCCCCCTGCCCGAGGGGGGGAAGGCGCGAAGCGCCAGAGGGGGTGGGAGAGATCAATCATTAATTTCCCCAATCTTTTAGGAGCTATTGACCAAATTCCCGGTGATTATTGGCTAAGATTTTTAACCAGCCACCCCAAGGATTTGTCGCCTGAATTGATTAAAATTATGGCCACCGGCCAACATCTTGCCCCCTATTTGCATTTGGCTTTGCAGTCGGGCGATCGCCGGATTTTAAAAAAGATGAATCGGCATTATACGCCGGAGCATTTCTGGCGCTTAGTCGGTCAAGCTCGAAAAGCCATTCCTAATCTGGCGATTTCCACTGATGTGATTGTCGGCTTTCCCGGCGAAACAAAGAAGCAATTTATGGCCACAGCTAGATTAATGAAGCAAATAAAGTTTTCTTTGGCTTTTATCGGCAAGTTTTCGGCGCGTCCGGGCACGGCCGCCGCCAAGCTTCCCGATAATGTGCCTTTAGCAGAAAAACGCCGGCGAGAAAAAATTTTGACTGACCTTTTGAAAAAAACGGCCAAAGCCGCTAATCGCCGGTATCTTAATAAAAAAGTTATGGTTTTGGTGGAAACTTTTAAAAACGGTTGCTGTTTTGGCAAAACCGCTAATTTTAAAACCGTCCGTTTTAGCGGCAATAAAAAATTAGTCGGGCAATTTATTGAAGTTAAAATTAAAAAAATTGACAGCTGGTGTTTATTCGGCTAACTTATTTTATTTATGACTGATAAAATAAAAAATTTATTCCGAGTGGAATTGAGGGACCTGTCCCGAGTGAAATCGAGGGACTTGTCCCGAGCGAAGTCGAGGGACTTGTCCCGAGCGAAGTCGAGGGACTTGTCCCGAGCGAAGTCGAGGGATAAAAAATTAATTGTCATTTTGGGTCCAACCGCTACTGGCAAAACCAAGCTGGCGGTAAAGTTGGCTAGTAAGTTTGGCGGCGAGATAATTTCGGCGGACAGCCGCCAAGTTTATTGCGGTATGGATATTGGCACGGGCAAAGATTTGGCTGATTATAAATTGAACAAAAAATTTGTTCATTATTATTTAATTGATGTGATTAAGCCGACCGCCGATTTTAATGTCGCTAAATATCAGCGCTTGGCTTATGCCGCGATTGATGATGTTTTGCGCCGCGCTAAACTGCCACTCTTGGTTGGCGGCACCGGACTTTATCTTGATGCGGTGATAAGGGGCTACAATTTTGTCGATGTCATCCCGACCGGAGCGACCACAGGGAGCGGAGTGGAGGGATCCCTTTCATATTTACAAAGGAGGGATTCCTCCATGCGCTCGTTCCACTCGCTTAGTCGGAATGACATTAGAAAGGCGCTTGATAAATTAACTTTGGCGCAACTTTTAGTCCGTTTAAAAAAAATTGATTTGGCAACTTACGATAAAATTGATAAAAAAAATCGCCGGCGGGTGCAGCGAGCATTAGAGATTTATTATCAGACCAGTAAGCGTAAATCAGAAACAGATAAAATGTCAGCGCCGGATTATGATATTTTGATTTTGGGAATCAAATATCCTTTGGAAAAAATTTATCAAAAAATCGACAGTCGGCTAAAAACGCGGCTTAAAGAGGGGCTGATTGAAGAAATTAAAAAACTCCATCGTCAAGGAGTCAGTTGGAAAAGATTAGATGAATTCGGCCTGGAATACCGCTATGTCAGCCGTTATTTGCGCGGCTTATTAAGTTATGAACAAATGTTAGAACAGCTCGAAAACGCCATTCATCATTTTGCCAAGCGCCAGCTGACTTGGTTTAAGCGGAATAAAGATATTATCTGGCTTAATGATTATCGCTCGGCGGAAAAATTAGTTAAAGATTTTTTGCTTTGATATTTTTTTCTCCCCTTACCAAGGGGAGGATTAAGGAGGGGGGGGGCGATTATTTTCAAAACGGCAAATCCATTCTTTTGCCGTTGCCGCCAACCGGCGGCGGTTTTATTTCTACTGGGCCCTTGGTCGGCGGAGCGGAACCGCGGCCGTAACTGGTACCGGAAGTTTTAGTTATTCCTAAATGAGTTACCGAGCGGGTAGCAATATTTTCACCGCGAGATTCCAGCATCTGCTCTTTTCTGATTCTGGCGATGCTTTGCGCCTTGACTCTTTCCTTATTGAGGTAGCTTTTAATGATTAAGTTGGGATCTTGGGAAAAGCCGTAAACTTTATTTTGATTGAGTTCTTTAAATATTGCCTGCATTTTCATTTTTGGCAGGCCCTTGTCTTTATAAATTAACTTATTAATTTCATCTTTATTGTAGCCGGCTTGGCTTAAAGTTTTTTGGATGGTTTCCTGAAGCGCCGGAGACATTTGGTCTGTTTTAGCGGCAAACTTATAAAGCTGTGACAGCTTGATGGTTTTCGGCGTGTATTTTTGGATGTTAGTTTGGCGGAATAATCCCGGGGCCATAAATTTATAATTATTTAACAGGGTTCACCCTGTTAAATCTTGCTTCGCAAGAATTTTGCCTGCGACAAAATTATTTAACAGGGTAAATTAATTTTTCTTTTAAGATTTCATTAATTAATTTCGGATTGGCTTGGCCACCGGTGGCGGCCATGACTTGGCCGATTAAAAATTTCAGCGCTGCTTCTTTGCCGGACTTAAAATCGGCTACAACTTTGGGATTATCTTTGATGATTCTTTTGATGATTTTTGTCAATTCTTCGCCGTCATCCATTTGTCCCAGATTTTTTTTCTTCATAATGGCCGGCGCGCTTTGACCGCCTTTAAACATTTCTTCTAAAATTTTTTGCGCCGTTAGATTATTGATCTGATTCTGATAAACCAAGCTCAAGAATTCAGCGAAGCGGTTGGCTGGGATTTTTAAATCGTTAATGGCAATTTTATTTTCATTGAGATATTTGAATAAGCGGTTAATCAGCCAATTACTGACGATTTTGGAGATTTTCTGGCCGTCTTTGGCCCACAATTCTTCGGCGCTGCCGATTCCCGGCAAGGCCGACAGCAAACTGGCCAGTTCGGAAATCACCGCTTCGGTATAAGCGGCGATATTTTTATCGGCCACGATTATTTCCACGCTCTCTGGGTTCAGTTGGTATTGATTAATAAATCTGTCTTTTTTGGCTTGGGGCAGTTCCGGCAAAGTCGCCGCTAAACTGGCGATGAGCTCCTCGGAAATTTCCAAGGGCGGCAGATCCGGCTCGGGAAAATAGCGGTAATCGGCGGCGGTTTCCTTGATTCTTTGTGTGAAGGTGCATTGCTTATTGTCATCCCAGCCGCGGGTTTCCTGGATTAATTTTCCGCCCTTAGCCAGCGCTTCGGTTTGCCGATTAATTTCAAAATCAATGGCGCGTTCCAAGGCGCGGAAGGAATTGATGTTTTTCAATTCCACTTTGGGGTTCAACTCGTAATCCAATAGCGGTTTGACCTCATTATTTTCAATAACGAATTTGCCGGCTTGTTGCAAAGAAATATTGGCTTCGCAGCGCATTTGGCCTTTTTCCATGTCGGCTTCGGAAACCTCCAAGTATCTTAGAATTTGCTGGTAGGTCTGGCAGAATTCTTTGGCTTCCTTGGCCGATTCAATTGACGGGCCGCTGACTAATTCCACCAGCGGGGTGCCGGCTCGGCTTAAATCAATGTCCGTACCCGTGCTGGTGTGGATTAATTTTCCGGTGTCTTCTTCCAAATGGATTCTGATAATGTCAATTTCCCGCCGGCCGATTTTTAGTTTGCCGTTAAAGGTCAGGGGCTGGTCGTATTGGGAAATCTGGTAGCCCTTGGGCAGGTCGGGATAAAAATAATTTTTGCGGTCGAATTTACTCTGCTTGGCGATTTGGCAATCCAAAGCCAGGCCGATTAAAATCGTCCAGTCAACCGCTTGCTGGTTAATCGCCGGCAAAGCGCCGGGCTGGGCCGAGCAGACCGGGCAGATGTTGGTATTGGGCGCCAGCGGCAATTCATAGCCGTTGGGGCAGGCGCAGAACATCTTGCTTTTGGTATTGAGTTCAACATGGATTTCCATGCCGATTACCGGCACATATTTTGACATAGATTATAAGATAAAATTACAAATTAAAAATTATGAATTATGAGTTAAAATTAATAATGTCAAATGTCAAAATCCTAATTTCCAATCAAATCCAAAATCCTAATG
>Ga0180007_10004550_pt1 | contig 14629 bp, 12 predicted proteins | sample MM_PC_MetaG_FD_121122 | JGI IMG/M metagenome (GOLD analysis project Ga0180007, IMG submission 121122) | Groundwater microbial communities from the Aspo Hard Rock Laboratory (HRL) deep subsurface site, Sweden - MM_PC_MetaG | ecosystem: Environmental > Aquatic > Deep subsurface > Groundwater... | reverse complement strand
GGGTCTGCGCGTGAGCAGCCAGTCTCCGGGTGTGGTGCAGATACGGCAGAAAGTAGGCGATTGCCTCCTCGCCGGCGTTCTCCAGAGCCGCCGCATGCAGCATGTTGCCTGCCAGCGGATGTGCGCCCAGACTGAGCGCGGACAGCGCCTGCTCGCGCAGCCACAGGTTGTTGTGGAGCACATACGAGGCCACGGTCTTGACGGTCTGCTCGTCCTGCACCTGTCCGAGCACGTCGAGCAGGATCCTTTCCCATCCCGGCTGTCCAGCGTACTCCTTCATCAGGGCCATCAGCGGTTTGCGTCCCGCGCCGTCGATCCGGACCTGCGACTGATCACGGACCGCCTTGAGCAGCAGCAGGTTCACCGGATCCCGTCCCAGCAGCGCCACCCAGCGCGGATCGGTCCCGGCGCCCGGACACTGCGACAACAGTTGGACCACCTGCACGTCAGTGGCCGAGGAACCCACCGGCAACTGCTTCCAGAGATAGTCGCAGACGGCGTCACGATCCCGGCCCTCCAGTGCAAAGAACACGAGTTCGAGATAGGAGAGGAACTTGTACAATTCCAGCCGCTGTGCCTGTGCGGCCGAGAGCCAGGCCGCGGCCTGCCCCGGATGTGGCGCCTTGAGCAGGATCTCGGCGACCCACGACGAAGTCCGGGCATCGGCCAGCAGCGGCGCCAGCGCGAGGGGGTCGGCTGCGGCCAGGAATACCACCAGTTTGGCTGGTTCGATACGCAGGTTTCCCACACGCACCGGCAACTGGTTCATTTCGATGAACTGGAGCTTCTCCATGATGAAGCGATGGGCCGCCGGATCCATCGACCTCGCCAGTCCGGCGAGGATCGAATAGGCCCAGAGCGGCTCGGCGACCTTGCCATACCATTGCATAAGCCGCGGCACGGCCTTCGGATCACCGGATGCACCCCAGGCTTCTAGAAAGAACAGTTCGCCGTAGGGGACAGTACCGGAGAGCTTCCCCCGGATCTCGTCGATCAGATCTGGGCTACGGAAGATCACCGCGTTGGCTTCATGTTCAAAATGGGAATTCAACAGCCGTGTCCACTCCGAGACATCGGCGGTGCGGGGTTCGGTGGGAAGCCGGAACAGGGGATCCCGGGTAAAATCGGGCCCGGCCGGCTGGGTCGTAAAAAGCGCCAGGCAGAACCAGAGAAACGACACGGTCTACTCGCCTCCGCCGAATAACTTGCTGAACCAGCCTTTTTTGGCCTTGAGGTCGGCGCCGGGCAGCGGGGGAGGTCCTCCCCCCGGTGTGGGGGTCACGGACTGCATCCCGGGGGGGACCGGGGATGGTGCGTCGTAATCGATCTCGGCAGAGGGCGGGCGCAGATCATGGGAGTTCAGATCCTGGGGCTCAAGCTCCCCGGAGACCATCTTCAGTTCCCCGGACCCGTCGAGCACTTCCTCGAGCACATCATCCTCGAGCTCGCCGTCATCAAGTTCGATCTCCACGTCTTCCTCGTCGGCCCGTGGTTGGGGAGCCGGAGACAGGTCGATGTTGTCCAGGTCAAGGTCCATGTCCTGCAGCCAGGACCGCGGATCCTCGGTGTCGTCGATCACGGCGGACTTGGACTTCGCCCCGGCCTTCTTGGCGTCGGGGTTGGTCACCGAGAACTCGCCAGTGAGGAACGAGTCCGAGGAGAGATCAAAGTCGTCCTTGCGCTGGCCATCCTCCTCGGAGGTGGACATGCCGCGAAGCTCACGGACGATGCGGGCCACGTCGCGGTGGCTGACCTTCAGTCCGTAGGTGAACAGCACGCTGTTGAGATCGTCGAGGAAGTCCTCGGCGCGGGCGTACCGCCGATCGCGATCCCGCGACAGCGCCTTGTACAGCGTCTTCTCCAGGGCCGGCGGAACATCGGGATTGAGCGCGGAGATGCGCGGAATGAAGCACTTCTCGACGAGCTTGACCGTCTCCAGATCCGTGGCGCCGTAGAACAGGCGCTTGCCCGTGAGCATCTCATAGAGCACGATGCCCAGGCTGAAGATGTCCGCGCGCTGATCCAGTTCCAGGCCCATCACCGCCTCGGGAGACAGGTAACTGAACTTGCCCTTGATCACGCCCGGCTCGGTGTCCTCGAGCTGGCTGGCCGCCTTGGCCAGGCCGAAGTCCACCAGTTTCACCTCCCCCTGTACGGAGAGCAGGATGTTCGGCGGACTGATGTCACGGTGAACGATGTTCAGGCGGTCACCGTTGCCGTCCTTGGCGCCATGCGCGTAGCCCAGACCCTTGGCAGCCTCCATCATGATGTAGATGGACATGCTCATGGGCATCAATTTCTTCTTTTCCTTGTAGTGGTTCATCACCACTTTCAGGGCGGTGCCCTCGATGAACTCCATCACCAGGTAGTACGACTCATCCTTGACGCCAACCTCGAAGGTCTGAACGATGTTCGCATGGCTCAACTTGGTTGCAAGCCGGGCCTCGTCCAGAAACATGGCCACAAACTTGCTGTGCCGGCTCAGATGCGGAAGGATGCGCTTGATCGCCACCCGGCGGGAAATGCCCTCGATTCCCACCAATTCGCCAAGATACACCTCGGCCATACCGCCGGCATCCAGTTTCTTGATGATTCGTATATTGTTACCTTTATCGCTCATTATTTATCCGACCAACTTCAGTTTCAGGAAGGACTTCAGATCCTTGATGACTTCTTCATGATTCTCGATCAACGAACCTTCGTAGCCCCGGATTTCCAGTTCAAGATCATCCATGAATTCCTTCATGATCGAGGGATTCTCCATGACGATCTTCGCGTCGCGCTGACGGACCTTGCGATCGGGCTGCGCCTTGACGTATTTGACCAGCGCGTTGTAAAGGACCTCGCCGCAGAATTCCTGGAGGACGACGTCTTCCTCGGCCATCTGAACAATGCGTCTCTTGATGCGGTCGTCAGACATCTGGATCGCGTCGTCGAGCGTCAGGCGGGCGAACACCCGGATGATCATCGCATCGTCGATGAGCCCCACCGGCGTATAGAAGTCCGGAATCAGGTCGAGTTGCTTGAGATTGTAGTTGAGGGTGCCGATGGCCAGACGCCGGAATTCGGCCGGCAGCTTGGAATCCTGGGCCACAGCCATAATGATGCGTGTGTCGTCGGCGTAATTGTCAATCCACTTCTGGAAATGATTTGCGTACTCCTTGGTCTTGTCCATGGGGCATTCCTTTCGGGTGGGGGCACGAAGCCCGGAGGTTTCATCCGCCGGGAAATGTTAAACAACCTGCCGGGAAAACTCAATCCTTTTTCCAGCCGGCTTTGGAAAAGAATATGTGTCCGGCTGACCGGTCTTTTTCGACCGAACTTTGCCGGCAGATGACTCTCAGGCAGACCGTGCGTTGTCTATATAATTTTTCAGCGCTATGAAGAATCCAAGGGTAATGAAGGCCCCCGGAGCCAGGATCATCACCAGGATCGGGGAGACCGCATCGGGAGAGAAGACCAGGAAGCGCAGGATGAAATCTTTATATTCGAAGATTGTGATGGTGCCGTTGCCGAGAATCTCGCGGACCCCGCCCAGCACGAACAGCGTCAGGGTGAAGCCCAGTCCCATGCCCAGCGCATCCAGGATCGAGGGAAGGATCCGGTTGCGGGAGGCGAACGCCTCAGCCCGGCCGAGGATGATGCAGTTGACGACGATCAGGGGAATGAACAGCCCGAGCGCCGAATGCAGATCCGGGCTGTAGGCCGCCATGAACATGTCCACCATCGTCACGAGGGTGGCGATGACCACAATGTAAGAAGGAATCCGGACCTTCTTGGGGATGATTCCGGCGATGGCCGAGATCACGATGTTGGAACCCAGCAGCACGAGCAGGGTCGCCATTCCCATTCCCAGACCGTTGAAGGCCGAGGTCGTGACCGCGAGGGTGGGGCACATGCCCAGCAGCAGCACCATCGACGGGTTCTCCCGCCAGAAGCCATCGGTGAACAGACGCATCTTCGACATCACTGACCCCCTTCCGGAGCCGGAGCCTGGGGCTTCACCGGCCGGCCATTCCGTTCGGCCTCCACCGAGCGGGCCTTCACACGCCGTCTGGCCTCCTCCTGCTTGAGGATCCTCCGGGCGTCCGAAAAACCGGCGCGGCGGTCTTTGAAACGCTCGGGATTGACCACCGGCCTGCGATTGTCACGGACCGGACCCGCCGCAGGAGCGTCTCCACAACCTGCCGGCGCCGCAGCCCCGGGAGCCGCCGCAGGGGCGTCCCCGCAGCCGGCCGGCGAGGCGTCACCGGGACCTGCCGAGGCAGAACCACCGTTGCCGGCCAGTTGCGCCCGGTAAAATTTCAGGGCTGCCCCCACCAGGGAGGTCACCGCGCGCGAGGAGATGGTGGCTCCGGAGAGTCCGTCGATGGCGCCCGTCGGATCGTCCTTCTTCACCTTCCAGTTCGATTTTTCCGATTTCCCCTTGAACTGTCCGAGAAACTTGTCCTCGACGATCTTGTTGCCCAGACCGGGCGTCTCCGTCTGCGCGATGATGCGCATTCCGAGGATCTCCCCCTTGCCGTCGACGCCGATCATCGCGCGGATCACACCGCTGTAGGGGCGGGATATGCTCTTGTCGGAGGCCGAGGAGAAGGAGAAGCACAGACGTTCCTGCGGGCACCGGTAGACCACGACGGCTTCTCCGGTCGGACTCTTGGCCTCGGATTTCACCGGAGCCGTGCAGTCGGGGAAGATCTTCAGCACCGCACGGGCGGCCTTGGCCTCGGCGGCGGCCTTGATCTTGTCCGCAGTGAGGCGGTTGGCCGCCGACAACGCCGCGGCTGCACCGGCGGAGATCACCGCCAGCGTCAACACCATTTTTATCATCGGGTTCATGATTCACCCCCCGTCTTTTTCGGCGCGGCCCGCGAGCCAAACGGCGTCGGCACCGTGTAGCGATCCAGCAGCGGCGTGACCGCGTTCATCAACAGGATCGCAAAGGAGATGCCCTCGGGATAACCGCCCCAGAGCCGAATCAGCATCGTCAGCAGCCCAATTCCGACGCCGTAGATGATCTTGCCCATGGGCCAGACCGGCGCGGTCACGAAGTCCGTGGCCATGAAGAAGGCTCCGATGAACAGGCCGCCTGCGAACAGGTGGAAAAACGGATCCGCATATCTGGCAGGATTGACCAGGTGCGTGAGCGCGCCGAACACCGCCACGGTCAGCAGCGTCGCAGCCGGGATGTGCCAGGTGATGATGCGCTTGTACAGGAGGAATGCCGCGCCCACGAGCAGGGCCAGGGCCGAGATCTCACCGATGGACCCGGGCGTGTGCACGCCAAAGAACAGGTCGTTGAGCTGGATGTTGGGCATCGCGCGCTGCGCGTGCTCCTTGATGGCGGCCAGCGGCGTCGCGGAGGTGACCGCATCGTTGGTGCGCGTGACCGCCAGGCCCATGAACTCCTGGATGTCCTGCAGGCCGCGGGGCACCGGCCAGGTCGTCAACTGCTTGGGGAACGCGATCAGCAGGAACACGCGGGAGGTGAGCGCCGGGTTGAACGGATTGTGGCCCAGGCCGCCAAACACCTGCTTGGCGACGATGATCGCCACGAAGGCACCCACAACGAGGATGCCGTTGGAGATACCCGCGGGAAGCGTCAGGCCGAGCAGGAAACCCGTGAGCGCCGCAGAGCCGTCGAGGCAGGCGCGCGGGTCCCGCTTCATCATGACCAGCGCGAGCGCCTCCATGCCGACGGACAGCGCCGTGGTGAGGGCCAGCACCCGCAGCGCGTCGAGACCGAAGGCGTACACGGACACGGCGGCCGCTGGCAGGAGCGTCAGAAAGACCGTCCACATGATGCGGGTCGCGGAGGATCCGTCGTGGACGTGGGGAGCAAAGGCTACGGTGAAGGTTCTGGGTTCCATGGGTCTATCCCTTGCGCTTCTGCTGGGACCGGTAATATCCCTTGGCCATCTGGAAGAACTGCACCAGCGGTCGACGGTTCGGGCAGACGAAGGTGCAGGATCCGCACTCGAAGCAGTCGTCGAGCACGATCTCCCTGAGCTTCTCCTCGTCGATGCGCGAGAAGAGCCCCTTCTCGATCAACTGGCCCAGCAGCATCGGGTTCTGCGCGTTGGGGCAGGCCCTCAGGCAGCGGCCGCAGCGGATGCACACGCCGAAGTCGGTGTTCTTCATGTCCGCGGCCGTCAGCACCAGCACGCCGCCGACGCCCTTGATGATCGGCACGTTGTCGGACGCGGCGGCACGGCCCATCATCGGCCCGCCGAGGATCATCTGCTCGGCATCGTCCCCGTAGCCGCCCGCGAACTCCATCAAATCCATCACTCGGGTGCCCACCGGGACGCGGAAGTTGCCCGGCTTGTTCACGCCCGAGCCGGTCACGGTGACCACACGTTCCACCAGCGGCATGCCGTCAATCACGGCATCGGCGATGGCCACCACGGTGGCCACGTTGAACACGGTGACGCCAACGGCGCTGGGCAGCTTCTTCGGCGGCACGCGGCGGCCGGTGATTGCAAAGATCAGTTGCTTCTCGGAACCCTGCGGGTACTTGACCGGCAGCTCCACGACCTCGGCCAGATCGCCCGCTGCCTTCTTCAGGACCTCGATGGCGTCGGCCTTGTTGCCCTCGATGCCGATGGACACCTTCGAGACGCCCATGATGTGACGGATCAACTTCACGCCGAGGGCGATGCGGTCGGCGCGCTCCAGCATCACGCGGTGATCGGCGGTCAGGTAGGGCTCGCACTCGGCTCCGTTGAGCATCACCCAGTCCACGGGGGAGTCCGCCGGCGGCGTGAGCTTCACGTGGGTCGGGAAGGTGGCGCCCCCCATGCCGACGATGCCCGCGGCTTTCACGCGCTCGACGAGCACCTTCGGGTCGGCCGCGAACGGATTCTGGATAGGCTCCATCTTCTCCCACTCGTGGGCACCGTCGGTCTCGATGGTCACGGCCTCGCCCATGGATCCGTTGGGCAGCTCCACGGGTCCGATCGCGGTGACCTTGCCCGAGGAGGAGGCGTGCACGGCCGCGGAGATGAATCCTCCGGGCTCGGCGATCATCTGGCCTGCCTTCACGAGGTCGCCCTTCTTCACGAGGACCTTCGCTGGTGCACCCAGGTGCTGGGACATGGGAATGACGAGGATCTTGGGGACCGGCATGGACACGGTCTCGCATCCTCTGGTCAGATCCTTGTGGTACGCGGGATGGATGCCGCCGGGGAAGGGATTGGCATGCGTGGTCACGGCTGTCCTCCTGCGTTCTTGGGCTCACGGGCGGGGCGGGCTGCTGCACGGGCGGCCTTTTCCTTCTCCTTGAACTCGTTCTTCTCCGCCTCGTAGTCGGTCCGCGCCTCCTCGCTCTCGATGAAGGCGAGCACCTCATAGCGATCGGTGTGCACGATCACGTCGTTGGGGCACGCAAAGCAGAACTCGGGGTCGCACGTGGTGCCGGTGAAGGCAGCCACGTTGGAGGCGACGACAAAGGACGGGTCCTTTTTCGTGCAGAGGTTGCATGCGATGCAGCCCACCTTGCAGGCCGCGCGCGTCACGAGCGCCGGGTCGCGGCTGTTGCACAGGACGTGGACACGGCGGCCCTTGGGCACCATCTCGATGCAGTCGATCGGACACTTGGAGACGCACAGTCCGCAGCCGATGCACAAGGCCGGATCCACGACCGCCACCCCGCCGCCGTACACGGTGATGGCCTTGGTCGGGCATACGGTGCCGCAGTCGCCCAAGCCCATGCAACCGAAGCGGCAGGACTTGGGGCCCCCTAAAAGTGCGGCCGCGGCGCAGTCCCGCACACCGACCATCGAGCCGCGCGCGGCGGCGCGATCACGGGTGCCGGCGCAGCGCACCAGCGCCACCTTTTCCTCCACATCGGAGACGGCGATGCCGAGGATGGCCGCGACCTTCTCTGCGGTGGACTGCCCGCCCACGGGACAGGGCGGCACGTCGCCGTTCCTGGCCACGAGGCCCTTGGCGTAGTCCCGGCAGCCGGCGAAGCCGCAGGCGCCGCAGTTGGCGCCCGGAAGCGCCTCCTCGAGTTGATCCACGCGAGGATCCTCGGGGACATAGAAGACTCGGGAAAAGAAGGCCAGCGCGAGTCCGGCGACCACGCCCACGCCCGTCAACACCAGGATGGGAATCAGTATGCTCATGGCGATCACCCAGGTACCAGTCCGGAAAAGCCCATGAACGCGAGCGAGAGAATTCCCGCCACGATCAGCGATGAAGCGGCACCCTGGAAGCTCTTGGGCATGTCGGCCGTCTCGAGACGCTCCCGGATGCCCGCGAACAACAACAGCGCAAGGGCAAAGCCCACCGCACCGAAGAAGGCGTACACGATCATGTGAAGGAAATCGTAACCCTTGTCGATGCTGTCGATGGCCACACCCAGGATCGCGCAATTGGTCGTGATCAGCGGCAGATAGATGCCAAGCGCCTCATACAGGGCGGGGGACAACTTCTGCATGACCATCTCGACGAGCTGGACCAGGCTCGCGATGACGAGGATGAACAGGATCGTGCGCAGGTACTCCAGGTGCAGCGGCCGCAGCAGGGTGTAGAACAGCGTCCAGGTGACCGTGGAAGCGAGCACCATGACGAACAGCACCGCCATGGACATGCCCAGCGCCGTCGAGAGACGGCGTGACACACCGAGGAACGGACAGATCCCCAGAAACTTGCTCAAGATCAGGTTGCCGATGAGCATGGCGTTGATCGCCAGTAGCAGAAGTTCCATGACGTCTCACCCTCCGCCTCCGCTTCTTAATGATTTCCCCGTTTTTTTCAAGTTAAAAGTGCATCGTTTCACGAATGAGGGCGGCGGGGACCGTTTTCGTATTGACTTTTACGAACGGTTTGTTCCATGGAATTGAGTTATTAAAATATGACTGGCTGAGGGGTCGGGCTGCCGGGTTTGTGGGTCCCGTCGCCCAGTTGTCCATTTTCATTGCTGCCCCAGCACTGGATGGTGCCGGGATCCGTCACGGCGCAGGAATGGGCGTGCCCGGCGCTGATGAACGTCGCGCCGGCGATCCCCGGGATCACGACCGGAGCTTCACGCCGGACGGAGGTGCCATCGCCCAGTTGGCCGTCCGCGTTGCGGCCCCAGCAGGCGATTTCTCCGGTGACCAGCAGCGCGCAGGCATGGGCCAGGCCACAGGTCAGTTGCTGCGCCTCGGCCGTCAGCGTGACCTCTGCGGGAGACGGCTGGCTCTGGGAGCTGCCGATGCCGAGCTGGCCCTCGTCATTGAGTCCCCAGCACCTCACGTCGCCTCGGGTCGTCAGGCCGCAGGTGAAGGCACCCCCGCCACAAACCGACGTGTACAACCCCTCCACGGACACCGGGGAGCCACGGTCCTCGGTGGTGCCGTCACCGAGCTGGCCGTCGGCGTTGTCACCCCAGCAGCGGAGATTGGAGTTGCCGTTTCCGGCGAGCACCGCACAGGAATGATCCACGCCGGCACAGGTGGAGATGACCCTGTCCAGTCCATCCACCCGCACCGGCTCGAAGGCATCGGGACCGGCGTGGCCCCCTTCGACCTGACCGGCTTCGTTGCGACCCCAGCAGGCGACGGATTCATCGGAGAGCGCCGCGCAGAAGTGCCCGCCCATGCCCCCCAGTACCTCCGCCGCCTCCGGAGCCAGATCCTCGAACCATGGCAGCACCATCGGAACACGGGACTCGGCCAGGCCCTGGTCGCCGACGCCGAGGCCGCCGGCGGTGTTGTCACCCCAGCAATAGACGAGGACCTCGTCCCGTTGGGCCATGTCCGACAAGGCGCAGGTCAGGCCGTCGCCGGCGCGGAGGCTTAACACATGGTCCAGGGAGTCAAGAAACACAGGCAGCAGCCGCTCGGTGCTGGTGCCATCCCCGATCTGGCCGCTGGCGTTGCCTCCCCAGCAGGCGACGCGGCCCGAGGAGAGCTGGGCGCAGGCGTGATCGGCGCCACAACTCACGGACGCAAACCCGATGCAGTGCGAGGTATCCAGACGGCACTGGTCCGAACACGTGAGCGTCCCGCTGCCGTTGCCCGTGTTCTCGCACGTGGCGTCCCCCGGATCCCCGTTCTCGCACTCCTCGTCTCCCACAATCTGGCCGTCCCCGCAGATGGGTTCGCACTCGGAGGGCTCGCCTTCGCAGCGCCAGCCGGCGATGGTGCTGCAGTCCGTGGCGCATCCATCCTGCGGCCCGACCGACCCGGGGTCGCACGTCTCCTCCGGATCGAGCACCCCGTTGCCGCAGGTCTCCGAGCCACCCTTCGAGATCGGAAGAACGGCGTGACAGCCAGCAAGTACCAGTAGAAGCGTCATCAGCAACAATCCACCGGACCATGGGTTGGTTCTCATCAATGCCACCTCCCTCAGAATTCCCAGGACAAGGTCAGAAGCCAGCTTTCGGCGCCAGGACCTGGAACAATCCGGACCCGTGCGCCCGTCCCGGCAGCACGCTCCCCCTGTCTCTTCTTCCAGATCACCGAAGCGACGGTCACCGCCACCGCGCCGGTCACCGCGCCGGCCAGGCACAGATCCGTGATATCCTGATACCGCATGGCGCGATCGCGGTCGTCGATCTTTTGGTTCTTCTCCCACTCATCGTTGGCCGACAGCGCCTGCATCCCCCCCCAGATCGTGCCGGCGGTCAACAGGGCGGTCACCCCCACACCCGTCCAGAACCACCAGCGCGAGGTCAGTTTCCCGGGGCCGTCCCCTGTGGTCAGGTCATCACCCCGGGTCGGGGCGTCTACCCGAACCACCGCTTTTGAATCGCCGACGGGAGCGACCTGGCTGTCGTCGACCGTCTCCGGTTTCGAGCCCGGATGCAGGCGGTTCTTCATCTCCACGATCTTCAACCGGACCTCCTTGGTGAAGGCTTTCTTCTGCGAGGAGGAAAATTCGTCAATGGTGGGGATGGCCGCCAGGAACTTCTCGTAGTAATTCAGCGCCACGGAGTCCTCATTGAGCATCCGGTGGGATTGGGCCATATTAAAATATATCTTCGGATCCGGAAAGGAGTCGTAGGCCTTCTGAAACTGCTCGATCGCATCGCGGTACAAGCCGGCGGCGTACAACTTCCGGGCCGCTGTCATGTAGATTTTGTAGGTCTCCAGTTTTTCGGTGGACTGGGAGAAGGCCGGGGCGCAGAGCAGCAGGAGACCCAGCATAAAACCGGCCAGGGGGAAGAAACCGCCAGGCAGTCTCTTTTCATGTTCAGAGAACACCGTCTCCGAGCGTTTTTCTCTCATGTCTCATCCCTTTCGAGGAAGGCGGTTTCGCCGTTCCTTTTCCGGGCTGGGGAGCGACCGGCGGCTTGATCAATGCCGGCACCAGGTCCTGGTAGATTTCCCTCACCACGATCCCGGGATCAAAGCGCAGCGTGATCGTGCTGTCCCGATATCCTTCCAGGGAAAAAAGCAGCTCGCAGGACTCCCCCTCGGCCAGGATCAGTTCCAGCGGCGTGCTGCGCGTCTGCTCGGTTCCGGAAGACATCTTCACGTGCACGCTCACCACCGCCGGAGTCGTCTTGATTATATACTTGTTCCGGAGGTTTTCGCTCTTTTTCTGCACGGGCGAGAGCACCATGATTTTTCCGGGCAGGACCGTCTCCACAGACGCCTCCACCGAAGCCGGCCTCTCCTGTTTCTGCCGGAGGATCAGAAACGAGGCCAGCCCGATCATGCCGAGCAGGAATGCGATCCCGGCGTAGGCCCATCTCGGATGATCGTGGAGCCGGCGCTTCCAGCGGTGCACCCCCTGCATCGAAAAGATTTGGAACGGCGAAGGCGACAACTCCCCGTTGACCGAACCCGTGGTCCCTTCGGGCGGCGGTGGCGGCGGCGGTGGCGGCGGCGGCGGCGGGAGGGACCCCTCTCCGGAAATCTCCACATTCCACTGGTCCGAGTCCGGCCGCGGCAGGTTCTGTCCGACGAAGGAGGCCGAGGGCGCCGGGGTCCCGATGGCCGTGGCGTCGAAAGACAGGTCCGAGGGAAGGCCCGCGCAGGCACTCTGAAACTCGAAATACAACTCCATGGGCGAGGCCTGCCGGTTCTTCGGATCGCGGCTCAGGCTCTTCATCACCACCGCGGCGAGGATCTCCGGTACACCCGGATTGAAGTCCCGCAGCGGAATCGCATCATGCGTGAAGTGGTAGGCGAGGACCTCATTGATCGCGGTACCGTAGATGGGGTACTGGCCGGTCAGGATCTTGTACAGGACCACGCCCAGTGAGTAGATGTCCGACAGACCGGAGATCGTTGCGTTCTCGCCCATCGCCTGTTCCGGGCTCATGTAGACAGGGGTGCCCAGCACGGTGCCCATGGAGGTCAGCGGTTCATTGCCCAGACGGGCCGAGGACTGCATCTTGGCGATGCCGAAGTCGAGGATCTTGACGACCCTGCGATTGCCCTTGAGTGCCAAAAAGATGTTTCCAGGCTTGAGATCCCGGTGGATGATGCCCTTGGCGTGGATGACCGTCAGTGCATCACAGACCTGGTCCAGGATGGACTGGACCTCGGCGATGGTGATGCGGCCACGGTGCATCCTCATCGACAGGGTCTCGCCCTCGAGATATTCCATGGTGTAATAGGAACGACCGTCCTCGAGCACCCCGAAGTCGAACATCTCCACGATGCCGGGGTGCTGCAGCCGGCCGATGGCCTTGGCCTCCAGCATGAACCGGCCGACCATGGAGGAGTCGTCGGTGAGATGCCCTGCGAGTACCTTCACCGCGATGCGCTTGCCGACCTCGCGATGCTCGGCCAGATACACCGTCCCCATGGCTCCGGATCCGAGTTTCCTGGTGATGCGGTAGTTACCGACCAGGGAATCCAGCAGGGGATCTACCTTGGGCTGAGCCATATTTCTCCACTCTTTCCAGAAAAATCCGCGAAATTGCAGTCAATTTTTCCCGGAAAACAGAAAAATATAGATCATTTTTTGTAGGATCGCAACAGCCCCATTCGAGTTGAATCATGTTTTATAGGCAAATTTTGCTGATGTATAAATATATATGAGCCTGAAAAAGCGATTGACCCGGATCGCTGGAGAAGGGTAAGAAGAGGGCCATTCTGGAGGTGACCGAATGACCCGGAAAAAACGAGCCATTGTCAGCGTGTACGACAAGAGCGGCGTGGTGGAGTTGTGCCGCTTCCTGCAGGAACAGGACTGGGAGGTCATCTCCACGGGCGGAACGGCCTCGGCGCTGAAGGCCGCCGGCGTGGCGGTGACGGATCTGTCCGACGTGACCGGCTTCCCCGAGATGCTCGAGGGCCGCGTCAAGACGCTTCACCCCCGCATCCACGCGGGCATCCTGGCACGGCCGACGGCCGAGCACCTCGAGACGCTCGAGAGGTTCGACATCGCGCCTGTGGATCTGGTCGTCGTGAACCTGTATCCCTTCGCCGCGACCATCGCCAGGGCCGGGGTCTCGGTCTCCGAGGCCATCGAGATGATCGACATCGGCGGGCCGACCATGCTGCGCGCGGCGGCCAAGAATCACGAGCGCGTCACCGTCGTGTGTGATCCGGGCGACTACCCCGCCTTGATTGATCAGGTGAAGGCCGGCGACATTCCGGCCCAGGCACGATGGAACTTCGCAAAGAAGGTGTTCGCGCACACGGCCGAGTACGACGCCACAGTCCGTGACTGGATGAACGGCGTGCCGACCCCGGAGGTGTGACCATGCGGATCATGGTCCTCGGAACCGGCGGACGCGAGCACGCCCTGTCCTGGAAGATCGCCCAGAGCCCGCTGGCGGAAGGGGTATGGGCTTCATCGGCCGTGGCCGACGCCGAGCCCGGGCTGCAACCCATGCCCGACTTTCCCGATGCGGCCTCCTGCGCGGCGTTTTGTTCGGCGCAATCCATCGATCTGGTCGTGATCGGACCCGAGGCCCCCCTGGTGGCGGGATGGAGTGACATCCTGCGGGCGGCCGGTCTGGCCGTCTTCGGTCCCGACGCGCGCGGCGCCCGCCTCGAGGGCTCCAAGATCGCCGCCAAGGAATTCATGCGGAAGTATGGCATCCCCACTGCGGACTTCGTGGTGTGCCGGAACCTCGAGGAGGTGCGCGCGCACGCCGGCCGTTTCCGCACGGTACCCGTGGTCAAGTACGACGGGCTCGCCGCCGGCAAGGGTGTGGCGGTCCCATCGACCCTCGACGAGGCCATCGCCTTCGCCGCGGAGGGCTTTTCCCGGGGCGGGCAGACCAACCTCCTGCTGGAGGAGAGGCTCACCGGCCCCGAGATCTCGCTGCTGGCGATCACGGACGGACGGCGCGTCCACCTTTTGCCGCCGAGCCAGGACCACAAGCGCCTGGGCGAGGGCGACCTCGGACCGAACACCGGAGGCATGGGGGCCTACACACCGGTCCCCGGCTGCGACCCGGCACGCCTGGCCGAGCTGGAACGGATCGTGTTCGAGCCGTTTCTGGCCGGCGTTGCCGCCGAGGGCTTCGACTACCGCGGGCTGATCTACGCTGGACTGATGCTCACCGAAACCGGTCCTTCGGTGCTGGAGTTCAACTGCCGCTTCGGAGACCCCGAGACCCAACCGTTGATGTGCGCCATGGACGGGGACATCCTGCCCCTGCTGTGGTCGGCGGCCATCGGAAAGCTCGCCGCGCGCGGCATGGACACGCTGGCTTCGCTGTGCGTCGTGC
>Ga0180007_10004549_pt1 | contig 14630 bp, 10 predicted proteins | sample MM_PC_MetaG_FD_121122 | JGI IMG/M metagenome (GOLD analysis project Ga0180007, IMG submission 121122) | Groundwater microbial communities from the Aspo Hard Rock Laboratory (HRL) deep subsurface site, Sweden - MM_PC_MetaG | ecosystem: Environmental > Aquatic > Deep subsurface > Groundwater... | reverse complement strand
TGACGTTGGAACATATGTATTGAGCCTTACGGCATTTGATGGTGAATTTACATCAACAGATACATTGTCCGTAACAGTAACGGAGCCCGATAACCAGGCACCTGCTGAGCCCACAGGATTAACGGCAACGGCATTATCCGGCACAGAAATCGCGTTGACATGGAATGCCTCTTCAGACAATATAGCGGTGTCAGGCTATGAAATATTCCGAGATGGTTTATTGATACAGACAGCAGCCGGGATATCGTACACCGATACAGGCTTGAGCGGAGAAACGCTTTATACTTATACCGTGATAGCCTTTGACGCATCGGGCAATTATTCGATAGAAAGCCTGCCCGCTGACGCCACCACATTTGAAGATGTGACTATCGTTGAAAAACGAATATCCATAGGCAGTGATGACGCAGAAGAAGGCGAGAATGGCTCAATACAGCTATCAAGCTCGGATATTGAGCTTGTAACTGATAGAGGCGCGGGTTCTCAAGTCGTCGGTTTGCGGTTTAATGGTCTTGCAATCCCTCAGGGCGTTAACATTACACGGGCATACATTGAATTTGAATCTGATGAGACAGGCTCAACCGCAACATCTCTTATAATTACGGCAGAGGCCTCAGATAATTCCCAGACGTTTACAAGCGCAATATCGGATGTTTCATTCCGTTCAGTGATAAGTGACACTGTTTCTTGGTCTGATCTTGAACCCTGGGAAGCTGTGGATCAAAAATTTCAGACACCTGACCTTGCAATACTGGTCCAATCAGTCATCAGCCGAACTGGCTGGCAGGAAGGTCATGCACTGACCTTTATCATCGCAGGTACAGGCACCCGAACAGCTGAATCATATGAGGGTGAACGAGCTGCAGCTCCTTTGCTGCATATAGAGTATTCAATGGGTGTACCATCGAACTAATCTTCATCTGTGAAAACGATGGGAATATAAATTTTCTATGGTGTTGCCTATTTTGGCTGAATAACAATTAAGAATTTTATTCTACCTCCTTTTATCAAATAATCCCCCAAATTTTTAAGGATAAATTAATGCCTGGCATCTTTGGTTATATTGAACTTAAAAGCACCGGTTCACTTGAGTCTGTTGAGAAATTGTCAAAAAAGCGTTTAATGCATTTTGATAACTATGTTTATAAATCACTTATTCATGATACCTATTTAGCTGGTTGTACAACTCCATATAAATCGGACAATGGTCCATACATGGATAGTATTAACGGGTTAGTTGTAAATTTTGAAGGACGCCTGGATTATTATTGGGACGAAAACGGAAATAAAATTAATGCGAGTAAAGGTTCTGAGAACAAAATAATAATTGATCTTTATCTTAAGTATAACAATCGAATAGTAGATTATTTATCAGGAATCTATAACATTGCAATATTAAGTATTCAATTGCAAAAATTGTTATTATTTAATGATATATTTGGTAATCAGATTTTATATTATTATGACGATGGTAAAACTTTTATATACGGTAAAGAACTTAAAACTTTTTTAGCATATCCTGATTTAAATCCCAGATCAAATCCTATGGCAATTGCCGATTTATGTAATTTCCACAGAGTCTGGGGTGAAAAATCATTATTGGATGGAGTTAAAACATTACCACCGGGTAGCTTTTTAGAAAAAGACAGTTCAGGGGTAATTGTAAAAAAATATTTTATACAGAAACAAACAAGCGAATATATAAATAGAAATGATGATGACTTGATTGATGAAGGCTGGGAGTTAATAAATCAAAGTATCGACAGATCTCTTGACGGTAAACAATCTGTTTCTATACCAATATCCGCGGGAATTGACTCCAGATTAATACTTTCTTTAGCACAATCCAGAGACATAAAAATAAATCCCTTTACACATGCAGATAACCATCGTTGTATTGAATATGATATTGCCCGCATTGTAACAAGGCATTTACAAATACCCAATCATTCGTTTTTATTAATAAATCCGGATGATGCTGGAAGAAATATGCTAATGTCCGCATGGTTGAATGATGGAATGGAATTAGCCAGTTCATCATACCATTTTCATTTGGCTTCAAAAATGTCTAAAGACAGCGATGGGCTATTGAATGGGATTTTTGGTGGTCATATGAGCTTTTCAGATGGTTTTTATTTTCCTGAGTATGATCATAATAAATTTGACAATGCAAAAAGATTTAAGTTGTTTACAGACATTGTCAAAGCAAGGGGAAGGTCTATTACGTTAGCACCACCTCCACCAGGACTTTTTAGCGATCAATATGCATCTTTTCTTTATGAGGCAGCGAAAGAAACTATTACCAGAGGTTTTGTCGAATTTGAAAATGTAAGCGATAATTTTTCTGAACAAATAATTATCTATATTAGGTCGGTGTTATTGCGAAATATGATGAACCGAAAAGATATTAACCGGTATTTTCAGCGAGATGAGCTAATTTTTGCCGATCCTGATTTATTCAGATATTATCTAAAAATCCCTAACAAAAAAAAGCAGGATAATAAGCTATATTATGCGATGCTTAAAAAATTTATGCCACATGTTATGAATCTTCCGACTATACATACTGGTGAACGTCAGGTCAGAAAAAAATTAAATGACGTTGGTAATGAAAATGAATCTAAATATACAAACCTGATGAATAAGGTAATGTATTATGCCGGCCGGTTAAGTCTTGGTAAAATAAATTATTATGATAAATTTTCATACAAACATTATAATCAGTGGTATAGATCATCAAAAATATTACGAGAACAAATAGAAAAAATTCTATTGGATGAACGTTCATTATCTAGAAAACATGTAAACCCTGATACGGTTAAATTATATATCCAGAAACAGCGACGTGGAGGTGAGGCATATGAGAGCTTACTTATATTGGTTCAAATTGAAATGTTTTACAGGTATTTTATAGAAAATGATACCCCGCCGCCACTTTCTTATGGGCTCTCTTAACTAAATATTATAATGGAGAATTACCTTAATGGGTGAAAATGTATATAGTCGATTTGAGCGGTCTGTTGCAAGTAACATGAACTTGCGATTATACAATATTTCTTTCAACAAAGGAGACAAACAATATTTATATGATACGGATAATAAAAAATATCTGGATTGCTTTTCAGGAGCGACAACAGCAATTCTTGGATATAACAATCGGGAAATAATTAATGCCTATGTTGAAACGTGTGGAAAGCTACATCATACATGCAGCGTCTACACACCGACTGAGGAAGTCGTTGATCTTGCTGAAAAATTAATAACAATTGTTCCTTCATCGAATAAAAAAAATAAAGTTATTTTCGGCTTATCAGGGTCAGATGCGATCGAATGCGCGATAAAGGCTGCACGAAAATTTACAAAACGAAAATCAGTGTTTTGTTTTAATAAAGCTTATCATGGTTCTTGTGGGTTATCAATCAGTGCTACAAGATGGGATTCTCTTCGGGAAGGTTTGATTCTTGATGACAATTTTCATTCTTTTCCTTATCCCATTGAAGAAAAAGATACTCATACAATTATAGAATCTCTAAAAAAATATTCAAATAATGATTTACCTTCAGCTGTAATTATCGAATCAATTCAAGGTGATGGTGGGATGTATCCTGCAGATGAAAATTTTTTAAAAGATCTATCCCAATTTTGTAATGAGAATAATATTGTATTGATTTTTGATGAAATCCAGTCAGGAATGGGTAGAACTGGTAAATGGTGGGGTTTTGAACATGCAGAGATAATACCTGATATTGTCGTTGTAGGAAAGGCTGTAAGTGGTGGTTATGGTGTGCTGAGTGCTGCCATAGGTAGAGCCGAAATATTGGATTCACTTGGTAAAGGGCAGCACGTATTCACTTATTCAGCAAGCCCCCATGCCTGCGCTGTTTGTTCTACGGTCATCAATATTATAGAACGGAATAACCATATTAGCAAAAATGATCAGTTAGGGCTATCTTTTAGCCGTAAACTTAAAAGTATCAAATCACCAATTATAAAAGACGTCAGAGGCAAAGGGCTTATGATTGGTGTGGAAATCGATCCAATAAAAAATATTAATGCAGGGCTTGTGGGTTTAAGGTGTGCGGAAAAAGGCGTATATTTTGGTTATTATGGGCAGCATAATGAAGTTTTGAGAATTCATCCCCCATTTATCATTGATGAAAATGATATAGACTTTGCATGTCATGTTCTTGATGAAACATTAAAAGAAATCTACGAAAATAGAATTCCATCCGAAACTTTCGATAAATTCTCTAAATATTGTGTTGGCTTAGGTGAATAGTGACTTTAAGTTTAAAAAATGAATCAAAACTTTTAGCCAGACACTCCTTAATTTATGGCTTAGGTGAGCTTTTAAGCAGGGTTGTCGCTCTTCTTTTACTTCCAATCTATACTCGGTTCTTGACACCGTACGATTATGGAATTAAAGAACTTGTTGGTCTTTCAACAGATGTTATCGGCATTCTGCTTGCGACTTCAATATCCTCCTCAATTTATAGATTTTATTTTGATTATGAAGCGGAGCAAGATAGAAATGAAGTCATAAGTTCTTCAATAATTACAATTGGTGTTGTTGGCTTGATTGCCATATCAATCCTTGCTTTTACGACAAAAACAATGGCATTTTATATTCTTGATTCATCGGATTTATATTATTTCTTTTTAATTTCCTTCGCATCTCTATGGTTCACAACATTGAATCAGATTGGATATAATTATCTCCGTGCTCACCAACAATCAATCAAGTTTATTATTTTGGCTGTCTTTAAACTATTAATAACCATTTCACTGAATATATATTTAATTTGTTTTTTGAAAATGGGCGTTGTCGGTATTTTAATAAGCACATTAATAACGTCCATAATTATGTCTTTTGTTTTAATGGTTCCTATTATTATGAAAGTTAAATTGCGGTTTTCAAAAAACAAAATTATTGAAATATTAAAATATGGTCTGCCATTAATTCCTGCTCAGTTGGGCGCTTTCATTGTGCATCTGTCTGATCGGTTTTTTATTAAAGGCTATTGCTCCATTGCCGATGCCGGGATTTATTCCCTGGGATACCGTTTTGGAGCGTTACCCTCCAATTTTATTTCGGGCCCGTTTAACCAGACCTGGCAGCCGAGGAGATTTGAGTTATATAAACAAGAAGGATCAGAAAAGGTTTTTGGAAAAATTTTTACGTATTTCTTGTATCTTATGTTTTTTGCAGGTTTAATTGTTTCAGTATTAACAAAAGAAATTCTTATGTTGATGTCTGACCCTCAGTTCTGGGAAGCATATCAAATTGTTCCAATAATTGTCTTAGCAACAACAATTTTTACGTTTCATTACCATTTAAATATGGGAATTCTAATACACAAAAAAACAAAATATCTAGCATATATAAATTTTTCAAATGGTATAATAATTTTGATTTTAAATTTTCTGCTTATCCCGCCATATGGCATATGGGGTGCAGCATACGCGACTCTTCTTGCATTTATATACAAAATTGTTCTTACCTATTATATCAGCAACAAATATCATAAAATTTATTTTGAAGTTGTAAGAATATCAAAAATTTTATTCACAGTTGCGGTGTTATATTGTTTTTCATATTTTATGGTGTATGAATCAATTTTTGTAAGTTTAGTTATGAAATCAATTGTAATTATGCTTTATCCATTTGTATTATCAGCTTTAAGATTTTATGAAGATGAAGAAAAGGAAACAATAGTTCGTATGATAAATAAATATGTATTGCGAAAGTGATTATATGTACTTTTACTTCTTAAAATCCTTTTTGAAGGCAATTTTTACAAATAATAATTTGTAAAAATGAAAATAAAGTTGTCGATTTGAAAGAAACTATGATTATGAGAAGAGTTATTTAATTAAGTTTCATTTAAAAGATAAAAATTGAAGTTGATTACTTCAATATAAATCAAAATAGTGAGCCCTAAAATAGCATTGATTATATTAAAGTTTACTTTAAATCACTTAATGATAATGTTAAATTGCAGAACAATTTGGTGAAATTGATGGACTTACAAATACCTGTTAGTTTATTTAAAAATTTTACTTTAAAGACTTTTCATATACTAAAAGTATTTGATATATTGAAGTCATTCCAAAAAAATAGAGTTATAATATTAATGTATCATCGTTTTTCTAAGCAAGAAGAACGTTTTAAAATATGCCAATCAGTTTTTGATCGCCAAATACAATATTTAAGTAAAAATTTTAATATTATAAGTTTAGATAAATACATTTCAAATTTAAGTAATAATATAAAGAACTACCCTGATAATTCATTGGTTATAACTATTGATGATGGTTATTATGATAATTATGAATATGCGTATCCTGTATTAAAACATTATTCAGTCCCTGCAACAATATTTCTTACTACTGATTTTATAGATAAAAAAAAATGGTTATGGGCAAATAAATTAGAATATATATTGAAAAATTCTAATAGTAATTCATTAGAAGTATTAATTAGTGGAGAAAAAGTAAAATTCCAACTAAATAATTTTAATAATATACATAGAGCTCAATTAATTATTTTTAATTATTGTAAAACTATTTGTAATGAATCAAAAGATATTTATATTAATGAAATAGCAAAAAAATTAAATGTAAATGTTCCAAAGTACACAGTTAATGAGTTTAAAGCATTAACATGGGACGTTATAAAGGAAATGTCAAATAACCGTATTGATTTCGGGGCTCATTCAATGTCGCATCCAATACTTTCTAAATTGAGTTCCGAAGAAATCTATAAAGAAATTTTTTATTCAAAAAGTTTAATAGAAAAACAAATTGGTAACTGTATTAATTGTTTTTGCTATCCAAATGGCCAACTCGAAGATGTAAATATTGAAGTTATTAATATGTTAAAAAAAGTAGGTTATTTATGTGCTGTTTCAACAATAAATGGTGCGAATATTTTAGGTAAAACAGATCAATTTTTTCTAAAACGCTTAGCTTTAGGTACTGATAATATACCTCGAATTCAAAGAATTTTAACTAATTTATATTAAATTATTATGCCAAACCCTGAACAAATTAGAATCATATCATTATTGAGTTTTATAATCTTGATGGTCTTAGGCTTTAGAAGACCTATACTCTGTGTGGTAGCCTACATGATTCTTGTTTACTGTAAGTTGTCATCATATTATCCAATACTTGGAATAATTCGTGCTGAGTCACTTTTTGCGGTTATAATTTTTGTAGGATTAATAATTAAAGGAGATGTTAAACAAAAATTATTTGGTAAAAATAAGCAGATTAATAAATATTTTATTATTTTTATAATATGGGTGTTTGTAAATTATATGGTTTTTGCATGGGACAAAGCATATTCATGGGACAATGCAGTTTACCATTTTATCAAAGTTATAATTTTATATATTATGATCATTGTCTCAATTGATAATGAAAGAGACTTTAAATTTTTTTTCTACTCATTTCTTTTTATGTTTATGTATCTTGCATATGAACCCTCTTATTATTTTCTTAATAAAACAGGTGGTGATGTTCATATGTATGGCGTCAATTATATTGCTTCGATAGGTTTACTTTCAGGTCATGTTGCATTAGCAAATAATATGAATCAGATGATTCCCTTAGCATTATACATAATTTATTCAAAACAAAAAATTATACAAAAAATTTTAATTTCATTGCCGCTTATATTTTTTTTAATAGCACTTGTAGGAAGCGGCTCAAGAGGTGGCGTTGTTGGATTAGCTGTTTTTGGTTGTATTTTTATTTTCAACTCAAAGAATAGATTGAAAACTTTTGTAACAGTTTTTTTAATATTATCAGTTGTATTTGTTTCATCTAATTCATTAACTTCAACAGCTACTAGAATCGATAATGAATCAGCGGCAGGACGATTTATTGGACTTACGCATGGTATTGGTATTTTTTTAAAAGGTAATATCTTTGGCGTTGGACCAGGGTGTTATCTATTTGCAAGAAAATATTATTTTAGCTATACAATGGAATCACATAATATATATGGCCAGGTTATCGGAGATTTAGGCTTTCCTGGCGTCATTATTTGGTTCATGTTCATTAAACAATTATTTAAAAATTTATCTGAAAGTAAAAAAAGATTAATTGATAATTATATGGAAAATAGTAGCTTGTATTGGATTGTTACTGGTATGCAAGCATCTTTAATAGTTCGTTTAGTTATATCAATGGCCTCTCATGGTTTATATTATTTTTACTGGTATGTTATGGCTGCAATGTCAGTGTCTATCCTAAATCTAACAAAAAATAGAGAAAATAGCGATTTAGAATTTGATCATGTAGTCTATAAAAATAGTAGAAAAAAATTACTTAAATAATACATTAGTACTAAAAATTATATCTAACTACACTACTGTCCAAAACAAATAAAAATTCCAAATTATATAACGTAAAATCAGTATGTTAACCATCTAAAACTACAACATGGGAAATCAGGTCGCCAATTCTCGATGCTGTCCAAAACCTTTGAAAGGTAGCATAATTTGTTTATCTTCCGGTGGATCATTTTGATGGCCATACGGATTATCAAGCCAGGCCCAAAGATCCTTGTGGATGAAGAGATTCCATCGAAGCTGTGCCACCAGATTTGAAAGAGACCAATCGATCTTGGCTCTGAACTGCATGTATTTGAGAAACAGAATAGAGATTAATGCTGTCCAAATCTGTATATAGAATGCATTTTCACTGGTCCCGACAAAGGTTTTGATTCTCAGGTTCTGTTTGATCGCTTTGAAAAACAATTCAATCTGCCACCGTTCCTTGTAGATGTCGGAGATGGTTCTTGCGCTGAAGTCCAGATGATTGGTTAAAAGAACAAGCTCACGTTGATTTTTTTCATCCCATACCACAACCCGGCGAAGGATATACGGGCATTTTTTTAAAGCGACCCTTCCGGTTATCTCTATAAATTGATCTAACAGGATATTCACTTTGCCAGACACATCGTTTTCAGAGACGACTATATAAGAGGCATTATCTTTAAGCCTGGTCACAAAGAAAATCCCATTTTCGGTCCAATCGGCAAAAAGTTCATAATCGTTATAGCCTCTATCCATGGCAACGAATGAGCCACGACCCAGCGTAAATTTTCGTGCCATGGTCACATCGTGTTTTTTCCCATTTGTAATCAATGCGTAAGTCGGCAAATAGCCATCATGGTCCAGAAGCAGGTGGAGTTTAACTGCTCCTTTTGTTCTCCTAAACTTTGCCCAAGGGAACATGGTTAAACACAGAGTTATCGTTGTGCTTTCAAGGGATAATAGTTTATTTTTAAAACGAAACTTATGCTTGATTGGTGCATGACTCCGGCACATTGAAAGCGTATGGTAGAAGAGGTCTCTGAACATTTCCCAAGGCCTGTTTGCATTGGCATACGATAAGGTTGAACGTTTTGGGACCTGCTGCATTCCAAGGTGTCTCAATTTACCCTCACTGCTCGACAGACCGCCACAGATTTCGCGGATACTTCTGGCCTGACCCAGTTGGCAGAACAGCATGGATACGAATTGATCCCAGCTATTGAATCCCTTTGAATACCGTTCGGCACTGTTTTTTTTGACCAGACGATTGAAAACGTTTCTGTTTATCAGGGAAACAACTTGACTGAATATTCCACTATGACGTACCATCCGTTTAATCCTCCTTTTGTGGGTTTTGTTTTTTTGTGAGAATTAAACTCTTACCCATTAGGAGGATTTTTTCAACAAGTCATTTCAATTTCTTTTTTGGACAATAGTGATCTAATTATATATAAAGTTACAAGTATTAAAGAAGTACTCAAATATTGGGGTGTTCATATCCCTTTAAATATTTTTATTTTATAGTAGCTTTTTTTCCGCCTTCTGAATAATTCGCATAAACTTTAATATACCAAACCTTACATCGGATTAACTATATAGGATCTTACGCTATCATGATTCTGGCTTTGAAAAAGCTGCATCAATTTCGATATCTCATTTTGGAAAATCCTGGGTTACGATAAAATCTGTCATTGTAATCTCCTTTTATAGGTTCTGTATCCACAATAGCACTTCCGTTTAACAGATAAGGTCAAAATTTTATTTAATGAAGAAGGTTCATAGATATCTTGAAAATTATAATTCTCAAAATAAAACTTCAGTAAGTAAATTGAGTTGATAATATTTCATATCGTATTTTTATTCCGACCTTAAAAATTTATTAAATTATACTGTAAAAATTTATGAATCCGATTATTAAATTTCCTAATTAGTTAGAACTTATTTTTATCGATCTTTTTTTCAAAAGAGTCATGGTATTGATCTCAGGATCAATTTATGTTTATATATTTTATATTTAATTTAAATTCTATATGTTGAAATCTAAAAAAGGTCATAATTAATGTTACTAAAATTTATTTCAAAGTATATACTTTACCCCCTGTTTCAAATTAAAGAAAAACAATTTATTATACTTAAAAAACTTTATGTTAATAAAAAAATATACAGTTTGAATAAAAAAGAAATTGATAGAATTAGGTTACTAAAACTTAGAAAGTTAATTAAGCATTCTTATAATAATTGTAAATATTATAGGGATTTATTCGATTTTCTGAAAATTGATATCAATAATTTTTCTTTTGAAACATTAAAATGTATTCCTATAATAACAAAAGATATTATTAATAATAATAGAGAAGACTTAGTAGCTACAAATTTTAAATATAAACTTTTAAAAGATGCTACTGGTGGTTCAACTGCTTCCCCATTAATATTCTATCGTGACAAACAATGCTTGTTTACTCGAATTGCAAGTCAACTCTTTCTTAATAAAATTATTGGTTGGGATATAGGGACAAAATATGCACTGATATGGGGTGCAGGTAGAGATTTGTCTAATGATAAATCAATTAAGTCCTTTATACGCGAAAGATTAATTTTTAGAAGAATACATTTAGATGCTACTCGGATGAATTCTTTGAATATTTATAAATTTATAAATGAATTTCTTAAATTTAAACCTGAGATTATTTATGGATACCCCTCTGCCATAAATGAATTATGTCTTAAACTAAAACATGATAATGTTTCAGTTGATTTTGTAAAAAAAGTAATTTGTACTGCTGAACCATTGAATAATGATTATAGAAAAACTATAGCAACTGTTTTTAAATGTGATGTAATTAACAGATATACATCTCGAGAATGCGGTGTTCTTGCACAAGAATGTCAAATGAATAATGGGCTTCATATTAATTATCTCAGTGTAGATATTCAGATACGAGAAAATAGAATTATACTTACTGATCTTGACAATTATGGAATGCCCTTAATTAATTATGATATTGGCGATAAAACAGAAGATAACGTTATAAATATTGAGCCATGTAAATGTTTATTTCCTGGACCTCTTATAACTTTAGGCGCTAGTAGAGAAACTGATTATTTCATTAAACGTGATGGAACTCTAATTTTTGGCGCAGGTTTATCAATTATTGCCTTAACCGGTGAAACAGGTATAAAAAATATTCAAATAATTCAAAAAGATTATGAATTATTTTTAGTAAAAATTGTTAAAGATATTAACTATACTGAACAAAATACTGAAAGAATTATTAGAGAATTAAAGAATTATTTAGGTGATGATATTATAATAAAAATTATTTATGTTGACAGGATTGACAGGATAAAATCTTCAGGGAAATATAGGTATATTATTTCTGAAATTATTAATAGATCATAACCCGATTAATTTACATTTTTTAGTACTAATTTTAAATTATATCTTTTATATTTCAAAAATTTAACAATATTATATATATAAATTTCGTAAATTTTATATAATTAATTAGGTTTAATAAATGAAAAGAAAAGTTAAAATTGCTTTTATAATTGATTCAATTAATTCTATTGCAGGCACAGAAAAACAATTGATTCAGACTATGAATTATTTAAACAGAGACAATTTTGATATAAAATTAATATGTCTTCGGCAACCTTCCGCAACCTATGAGGTAAAAAATGAAAATTTTGAATACATTGAACTTGATGTCCCTAAATTGTTTAGTTTAAATTGCATACTAAATATTATTAGATTATCTAAATATTTGAAAAATGAAAAAATTGACATTGTTCAAACATTTTTTTTTGATTCAACTGTTTTTGGGGTTTTAGCAAGTAAAGTTGCTGGAGTTAAAAATATCATTACTAGCCGTAGAGATTTAGGTTTTTGGTATACGCCAACACTTTTATTAATATTAAGGTTTATTAATTTATTTACATCTAAAATAATTGTTAATTCGTTAGCCGTTATGAAAAATGTAATTTTGTTAGAAAAAGTCCCCGATAATAAAATTTGTGTAATGCCGAATTGTATAGATATTAATTTATTTATAAATGCTTCTACAAATAATGAAATATATAATATGTTAGGGGTACCTGAATTTGATTATAAAGTTGGAATAGTTGCAAATTTGAATAGATATGTTAAAAGAATTGATGTATTTATTAGGGCTGTTTCTGAAGTATTAACTAAAATGAATAATGTTAGTTTTTTTATTGTTGGTGATGGTCATTTAAGAGCCGAATTAGAAGCGTTAGCAAAATTACTGGATACAAATTGTAAAATTCATTTTTTAGGAAGAAAAAATGAAATTCAATCAATTATTAAGGCTTGGGATATTGGTATTCTTTCTTCCGATTCGGAAGGGTTTTCAAATTCAATACTTGAGTATATGGCTTCAGGCCTTCCTGTTATAGCTACCAAGTCAGGCGGTAATGATGAAATAATAGTTGATGGCTTAAATGGATATTTGGTTTCACCAGGTGATTATCACATGATGGCTGAAAAAATATATGATTTGCTTAATAATGACATTAAACGATTGTCTATGTCAAAAAATGCTATAAAAATAATTAATGATAAATATTCTTTGGTGCGATGTATTAAGGATATCGAAACTTTCTATCAAGTTTTATGTCAATAATTTGCCCCATTAACAGTGATGGTTAAATTGTTTTCATCAGTGAATGACTTTTAATGTTACAAATTGATCTCAACTAATTAAACTCTTAAATTCTTTTTAAGAATTACCGTTTTCGTTAAATGATTGAAAACGTTTAGATCAAAAATGGAAATTAATTTAATGCATATTTCGTTGCGACGTCTGCAATTTCAAGTTAATTCACCTTTTACTGATCCTTTTATCGTAATAAATTATAATTCTTCATGGTGATTATTATAGTTATATTTTAAAAAAAAATAGATAATTTATTAATAGGGGTTTAAATGGAACTTCGAAAAGTATTAAATAAATTTTCCTCTGATCTTCAAAAAATTATTATACCTAATCTTAAATATTCACAAGATATTTTTGAAGAATTTCTAAAAAATACATTGAAAGAAGACAGTAAATGGTTGGACTTAGGATGTGGTCACCAAATTCTTCCTGTATGGAGATTTTCCAATGAAAAAAAGATTGTTAAAATACCAAAACAAATTGTTGGATTTGACTATAATTTCAGCTCATTAAAGAAACATAAAACTATAATTAATAAGGTCCGAGGGGACATATCATATCTACCGTTTAAAGATGATACTTTTGATGTTGTAACTTCAAATATGGTTTTAGAACATTTGAAGGAACCAATAATTCAATTTAGAGAAATATATAGGATTCTTAAGCCAGGAGGAGAATTTATTTTCCATACTCCAAATGCTTATGGATATACTACTTTAATAGGACAAATCGTACCAGATATTTTAAAGAATAAATTGGTTTATTTTTTACAAATGCGAAAGGAAGAAGACATATTTCCAACCTATTATCGTATTAATTCAGTTAAAAATATTAAAACTGTGTCGCAACAATGTGGATTTAGAATTAAACGAATTAAATTAATTGCATCAACGCCCCAGTTTTCAATGTTACCAATATTGTTGTTTTTTGAAATGTTGTGGTTAAAGCTTACAATGAAAAAGAAATTAAAAATGTTTCGAACAAATATTATTGCTCATATAATTAAGTAATTTCAAATTTGCGATTAGAAATTAAATCTATTTATTTTACTATGATAGTTGTCCATAAAAAACATTAAATAATTATTTTTTGTGGTTTAATTTTTCGAATTTTATCTTAATAAATCTTAGCTTTCTTTATTTTTATGGCCAGCCCTTTCAAGGTAGTGCTAACAATAAAATATAACTATTAATAATAATTAAATAAAACTAGACATATAGCTTTCATAAAGGTATAGTTGAGTAAAAAACAACCTTTTTGGAAGATAATGTAGTGAAACTGAACCCGATATTAGAAAAGTATATTGAGAAAAGTCCAATTTCCGTCTTATCACGTTGTTTAATGGAACGGATACTTTGCCCCGATCAACAGGATGAATGGTTTGAAAAAACAGCAGAAGTGCAATATACAAAAGATTTATTGTTCTCATCAGTGTTTGATATCATGAGTAAGGTCGTGGCAGGAAGCTATCCTTCGGTTCATGCAGCAAAAGAAGACATCGGTGTATCGGTAACGTCCGTATATAATAAATTGAACGGAATTGAAGTGACGACCTCCGCCGAACTGGTGTAGATTCCCACGCACGAGTCCCAGAAGAATCCCACGTAAAAATACCGATGTAAGACAG
>Ga0180007_10004548_pt1 | contig 14630 bp, 12 predicted proteins | sample MM_PC_MetaG_FD_121122 | JGI IMG/M metagenome (GOLD analysis project Ga0180007, IMG submission 121122) | Groundwater microbial communities from the Aspo Hard Rock Laboratory (HRL) deep subsurface site, Sweden - MM_PC_MetaG | ecosystem: Environmental > Aquatic > Deep subsurface > Groundwater... | reverse complement strand
TTACCGTCCTGAAAGCCTGATTGCCGGTTCTTCAGGTGAACATTTTCCATGGGGATTTCCATGCCCCGGGAAAGAGCCCTGCCCATGCAGATCAGCCATTGTGGCACAGACTGTTTTCTTGTATATTCGGCAACCACAAGGTGACCTGCATAAAAGTCCACGGCAACTCTTATCTCAGGAATATCCCAGTCATAGAGTCTAAATGCCTCAAGGTTTTGTCTGGCAAAGCGTTTGTGAAGGGTTTTGTATCTTTTTTTAACCCTGTTGACCAGCATCTCAGCCTGTCGGTTAAATGTTTCTTCAGTGTTATTGTCAATCATGGTTTGGTTTTATCCTGCTAATGGATAACGATCCAGACACATGGGGGAAGTGAAACACCTTGATCATATGTATCGCCTTTGTATGTTGCCATTTGTCTTTTTTCTTTCTAACGGTCAGTGGTTTTTTTTTGAAAACATAGCACAAAATGATTAGAATATCCAGTTTTTTCAAGCTTTCCTACAGCCCCAACACCCCAAAGGACTGCATGGTGCTGGAGGCTCCGACCGGTCTGACACATTTGTCCTCATCAATTTTCACAATATTCTGCAATCGTAACTCCAGGCCATTTTTTACCGGGTGTGTAGAGAAATCAATAAAGGAATTTTTTGCCGTGATCAGGAAGGTTCCGGATTCTGATCGGGACAGGAAAATCCGGTCCCGGGCAAAATGATACTGCTCAAGATAAGGCGTAATGACATGGGATAATTTTTCGCAGGAAACGGCTATGGTTTTTTCAATGGTCCTGGGTCTCTGGCAGGTCCCGTAAATTACTGTCCTGGGGTCGTACCCCACATGGCTTGCCTGGACAATGACTGAATCTTCTTTGTTTTATTCAATTGTCGGCTAATCCTCATAGCACTTCCAGCTTCCTTGACAAAAGCAGGCTTCATCGCCTATAGTTCTAATTTTTACCGCCTGATATTTCAGGTGATTACTCTCGGTGGCCCCCATGGAAAATGAAACTCAAGATAAAAGCAGAACACAGATAAAAAAAGAGGCTGAAGAGCTACAGAGACTCGGTCTTGAACTCACAAAACTGACTCGGCAGCAATTGGAATTGATTGATATTCCAGACAAGTTACGGACTGCAGTGATTGAAGCCCAGTCCATTACATCCAATATTGCCGGTAGACGGCAAAAACAATATATTGGTGCGCTGATGCGGGATGTTGATCCTGAACAGATCCGTACTGCCCTGCTTGAAGCCGATGCCAGTTTCTCCACTGAATCAGAAAGTGCTGAACAGACCCGGATATGGCTGGATAAATTGTTACTGGGCGATTCGGACAGTATAGAAGCGGTTATGAATTTTTGTCCCGGACTCGATCGACAGCGGCTGATGCAACTGCTTAGAAATATCAAAAAAAAAGGGAAAACAGGCAAATCTTCAACATCATTTAAAACACTTAAGCAACTCATTTCAAAGAGTATAACCGACAGCTGTAAGATTCAATGATCGAGATTCAAGGCCGGCATATAAAGCAGGTGACAAATTTAATAGTGCTGTGTCTGGAGATGCTATGCCTGGTCTCCTCCCTCTGGATGGCTTATTGTGCGCCGGTTAACGAAATTTGAGATGCCGAGCACCACAAGTACAATGGCGATGATACACGTACACATGGCATTTGCACTGGCAGTCCATCCGTCATTGTCCAGCATGATGATTTCAATGGCTGCCAGATGAACCGATGCCGATACCAGGAAAATAACGGCGCTGATGGTGGTCATGGAGCGCATGAAAAAATAGGTGAAATTCTGGAAAAAAGCTACCCGGGCCAGGGGGAAAATAATCCTGAAAAAGGTACGGATGGTGTCCCCGCCAAGGCTGATGGATGCTTCCTCAATGGACGGATCGATGTTCCTTAAATTGGAAACACTGGAAAGGACCCCTAATGTAAAATTGCAGATAACAATATTGATTACAATAATCCAGGGGGTTCCATAAAAGAAAAAACAGGGCCGGTTAAAGGCCAGAATATAACCCAGTCCCATCACAAGACCGGGAATCGCTGCCGGCATGACGGAGAAAAAGTAAAGGGTTTGTTTGAAAAAGGGTTTCCGGGTTTCCATGGCATAGGCGGCCACAAGGGTTAAAAATGATCCTGCAAATCCCACAATGATGGAAATCCAGAAACTGGTCCATATGGCTGAATATCCGCCGATGGAGGGAAAGGTATAGTGGTCCAGGGTCAATGACCAGTCATAGGGCCATACCTTTACAAAAGAGCCGATAATAACCGTTGCAAATATCAGGACAATGGACGCGGAAATAAGAACAGAATAGGCAGTGAAGCTGATTTTTTTCAACGGTTTTGAAGGGGGGATAAACGGACGTGCAGCACCGCTGATCATGGAAAATGACTTTCTGGATAAATAGTAATTCAGCAAAAAGGCCATCATGGAGGGGATCAGCAGGATAATGGCAATGGTCGCACCCAGGTCAAACCGGTACAGATTGGTCACCTGGGAGTAGATCTCCGTTGCCAGTACGCTGTAATTTCCGCCAATCACCACGGGGTTTCCAAAATCCGTAATGGTTAAATTAAAGGTCAGTGCAGCCGCACTGAAAATGCCGTACTTTGCCGATGGCAATGTAATCTTGGTGAACACTTTAAGGGGAGATGCGCCCAGACTTTCTGCGGCTTCATCCAGCCGGATATCCACGGCAGACAGTGTCGTAAACAAAATCACAAAAGAATGGGGCAGGCAATAGAGAATTTCAGAAACAATAATACCAGTGGGACCGTATATGTTCCAGTCCATTTGAAACAGATGGGAGGTGATCAGCCCATTCCGGCCAAACAGATAAATCAGGGCCAGGGCCTGCATGATGGACGGTGCAATCAAGGGCATCATGATAATGGATTTGAAGATTGCTTTTCCTTTAATGGTGGTCCGTGTCATGGCATAGGCAAAGAAAAAGGTGATGACCGTGACAAATACCGTCGTGACAATTGAAACGTAGAGACTGTGCCACAAGGCGTTTAACGTGTAGGCAGTGGTGAAGTACTTGTAAAAATTATCCAGGGTAAAGGTGGCAAAACTGACAATACCGCCCTTAAAAAAGCTGAGCTGAAGGATGCTGTAGATTGGAAAAATCAGAAAAAATGCCAGAAGGAGACCGATGACAATGGTGACGGCCGGGACCACAAATCGATCCATCTCTAATCTACGGGAGGGTACTTCGTATTGCTGGGTCAGTGTTGGGCTCATTTTTGTGCTCACTATGGCTTAGGGATTGATATAAAGATATGGATTAAAACGTGCTGTCTGGTTTTCCCGTATACAGATGAAAGTTGTCAGGGTGAAAATGCAGCTGAATCCGGTCCCCTCGTTTTAATTCCAACCGTTCAAATTCACCTTCGGTGATGTCCACATTCATGTCCATCCCATCCAGTGTAAAGGTAATTTGAACCACTGCCCCAAGAAAGGTGATCACCTCTGCTATGACGTCAACAACATTGCTTTTTTCAATGTGCTGCACATTGGTTTGATCGGATATCAATTCAATTTTTTCCGGCCGGATCGCAAGACACACAGCATCTTGTTTTATCTTTTCCAGTCCGTTTATCTTAAATGTGTATCCATCAATTTTCACGGTAGAACCGTGTATGGTTCCTTCAATAAAATTTGAAGTGCCGACAAATCCGGCAACAAAACTGGATTCTGGTGCCTTGTAGATTTCCCAGGGGGTTCCGACCTGTCGAATTTCACCGTTTCTCATGATCACAACCCTGTCTGCCATGGACAATGCCTCTTCCTGGTCATGGGTGACATAGATCATGGTGATTCCCAGATCTTGTTGCAGTTTTTTGATCACGGTCCGTAGTTTTACCCTGATTTTTGCATCCAGGGCACTTAATGGTTCATCCAGAAGCAACACCTTGGGTTTGATGGCAAGGGCCCGCCCAAGCGCCACCCTTTGCTGCTGTCCGCCGCTGAGCTGTGCAGGATAATGCTTCTGCCACTGGGTGAGCCCCACCAGTTGAAGGATTTCATTAACCCTGGTCTGAATCACATTGTTGGGCATTTTCCTCATTTTTAATCCAAAAGCAATATTTTCCTGAACGGTCATGTTGGGAAACAGGGCGTAGGATTGGAAAACAATGCCAAAATCCCTTTTTTGAGGGATGATATCATTAATAATTTTCCCGTCGTATTTAATGGTACCGGAACTGGGTTGTTCAAAGCCGGTAATGATTCTCAACAAAGTTGTCTTACCGCATCCGCTGGGCCCTAAAAAACAGAGGAATTCCCCGGGTTCAATATCCAGATTCACATCCTGAACAGCAATAAGAGGTCCGAAATTTTTATTAATATTTTCTAAAACCAGTCTTTGGGACATAGGTTACCTTTGTTAAAAAAGCGTTCAAAAAGCGCGGGAAAACGGGCAAGGGTTGCCCCTTGCCACGAATCATCCTATTTCAAGAAGAGATCTGACCAGACCGTCAGGATTTTTTCCCTGTTTTTAGACTGCCAGGGGAAGTCCATCGGGGCAAGGTTAACCGTAGCGATGGGTGGAAGGTCTTTTGGGCCACCAATGCCGGGATAACTGACACCCAGTTTGAATTTGGCATATTCTTCCATGGCGTTTTTACTGAGGGCCCAATCCAGAAATTTCTTGGCTGCTTCCGGGTGTTTTGCACCCGTTACCAAAGCATTGGCTTCCAGTTCAAATCCCACGCCTTCGGCGGGAAATGCCATTTCAACGGGGAATCCTTTCTGCAAAAGAGAGGTATACACATAGGCAAAGGAACAACCAACGGCGTATTCACCGGCTGCTGTCAGTTTAGCCGGTTTTGAGCCGCTTTTGATATACTGGCCCATGTTTTTGTCCAGTTTCTTGAGAAAATCCCAGGCCAGATTATCCTCAACGGGTTTGGCTTTATAATCCGGGTCCATGATCACCAAAAGACTTGCGAGTTGAAGAAAACCGGTTCCTGAACTTGCAGGATTGGGCATGATCAACAGATCTTTATACCCCGGGTTTAAAAGATCATTCCAGCTTTGGGGCATGGGAAGATTCTTGGACTTAAGAACACTTGTGTTACCCACAAATGCGGCCGCATAAAGATCTATTGCTGTCCAGTATCCATCTGGATCTTTAAAATTTGCAGGAATTTTATCCCATCCTGTCGGCTTATAGGGGTTCAGCATTCCATTTTCTACAAAGCCTGCCATGTTTGTTACAGCCCAACCCCAGATGGCATCAACCTGGGGGTTATTTTTTTCAGCCAGCATCCGGGCGCCAAGTTCACCTGTTGAGAGGCGAATCGCCTTAATATCCAGGTCTGGAAGTTGCTGTTCCGCCACTGCCAGATACTTGACAATTTCATCATTTTCCAAAGCGGTATAGATAATGACAGTATCCTTGGCAATGGCAGAAACCGTAATACAAAACAGGGCAAAAACAGAAGTAATAATCGATAACCAAACAGTTTTCATACATTCCTCCTTTTTTAAGCTAAATATTATGCACCCAACAATGGATATGATTTATTGTTGAGTGTCTGTCAAGACTTATCCAGTCAATTTGATCCATGGGCGCTTAAACTTCTTATCCATGCTGTTGACGAAGTTTTTGTGTCCTTGTTTCATCACCGTTATAATCGAAATTGCAATAATCGTACCAATGTTATCCATCCGGTTATTAAGGATGGCTTATACGTTTTAGCATCAATACTCTCCGCATTTAGGCGGATGCGTTGACATGCTTTGGAAAACAATGTCATCGGCATATAAAATAACAAGTATGTTGTTTTAATAATACAAAAAAGTATTTGTCAATGCTGCAGGTCAAAAAGATTTTTTGTATCCGAAAGAAAATTAATTTATCGGAAATCAAAACAGGGATAATCTAAAGGGGGCCGACCCGCCAATTTCAGGTAAATATAATAAATGGAATATGCCAAAAGATTAATATATCAATTAATTATGACCATTCATATGAATATAGTAACCGAGAATTGTTGGAGAGAATCTAAAAAAAAATAAAGGTTTGGCTTAGACAGGCCGATAGTATTTGTCAAAAGTATTATAACAAAAATGCTGAATGGGATTTTCACAAAGTTAGTTTGCTTCAGAAGGCTTATGGCTGGCATAAAACTACTGGAGTTTAAACCATAACTCGATATTTCAGATTTGTTTATGCATGGATTGGACGGCTTTGAAATATGTAAATACACGAAAGAGAATCCAAAAATAAGAAAAATTAATGTTTTGATTATGACCGGCCATTGAACAAAAAAAATATTGATCAGATTGGAAGGCAGTTAAAATGACAGAAAACAAAAGAGAATTTGGGATTTCCGCAAAAACGTCTATTATTTCGGCCATTATTGTTCTTATCCTTCTTGGCCTAAGCAGTATTATTTCTATTAATCTTCAAACAAAGTCATCTGAACTTATGATTGATGATTTTACTACATCCCAAAGTCAAGACTTAAAGGAATATGAATCCATACAAAACCTGTTAGTCAGGGAAAATACAAAAATTAATTTGGAAATATGCAGCAATATAGCTGAGTCTTTCATCTATGATTTTGATCCAGATAGCCTTAAGATCATATTAGCAGATTTTGTAAAAATAGATGGGGTAGTGGCAATTAAAGTCCTTGATGCTGAAGCTAAACCGTTTGCCGCAGCTTGGAAAGACTCAGATATTAAAACAGATGAGAGTATCCCCTCGACTGTGAAGTTGAAAGAAGACTTTTCTTATGTTCAGGATTCCATGCATGAGGCAGAAAAGGTAGGATCAGTTCGGATTTATTTTACAGATCAGCTTGTACAAAAAGAAATTGCAAACAGGAAGATTAAGACAGAAAAAAGAATTGCAGGCTTTAGTGCCATCGCAGCAAAAAGCACCAAAAAATATGTTGAAAGTCAAATTATTGTAGCTTTGTTTATTATTATAGCCTTAATTTTATCCATTGTTTTTTGTCTAAAATTCATTATTGAAAAACCCATTGGCGTGATTACTAAAGGTATGAATGAAAGTGCCAATCAGGTCGAAGCAGCATCCGGGCAGGTATCTTCATCGAGTCAGTTCCTTGCGCAAAGCTCTTCAGAGCAGGCTGCGTCCATAGAAGAGACATCGTCATCAATGGAAGAGATGGCTGCCATGACTAAGAAAAATGCAGAAAATGCAGGCCAGGCTGATAATTTAATGAAAGAGGCCAACCAGGTAGTGAATACTGCTAATAAATCCATGGAACAGCTTATTCGTTCCATGGATGATATTTCTAAGGCAAGTGAAGAAACATCAAAAATTATAAAAACTATTGATGAGATTGCTTTTCAGACTAACCTTTTGGCATTGAATGCTGCGGTTGAGGCTGCCAGGGCTGGCGAAGCGGGTGCCGGTTTTGCCGTTGTGGCCGATGAGGTCAGGAATCTTGCCATGAGAGCCGCAGACGCTGCAAAAAATACTGCTGTTTTGATTGAGGGAACTGTTAAAAAAGTTAATTTGGGAACTGATCTTGTTTCCACAACTAATGATGCCTTCAGGCAAGTTGCCGGTAGCACTGTTAAGGTGGGAGATCTGGTTTCTGAAATATCTGCGGCTTCAAAAGAACAATCAGATGGTATAGAGCAGGTAAACATTGCCATCAGTCAAATGGACAAGGTTGTGCAACAGAATGCAGCCAATGCAGAAGAATCTGCCTCAGCATCTGAACAAATGAGTGCCCAGGCACAACAACTGAAAAGCGATATCAATGCTCTTCTCCTTCTTATCAAAGGATCAAAAGGAGCGCGCGCACAGAGGTCTTCTGCTTTAAAAGTCAAAACTATAGTTTCACAATCAGAACATGCCTCTGTCTATAGAAAGAGAACGCTATCAGCTCGGCCAAAAAAACTGAGGGCCGACCAGTTAATAGCCTTTGCTGAAGATGATGATTTTAAAGATTTTTAGAGCGGGTTTATAATAAAAGGAGGTGAGAAAATTGGTAAATCGTTCAGGGCATAGCAAATGATTCTTATAAAACAATACAACTAATATTATTATTTTTTACAGGAGGTTACCATGTCACGAAGTTTTTTAATATCAATATTTTCAATTCTTTTTATATGCTCGCAAGTGGTGTATGCCGAAACTACCATTTACGGAATAGAAATTCCGGGTCTACATGAAAACAACAAATCAGGTGTATATGATAAAATCATTGATGACCTGCTTATAAAACCGGGTTTGGCAAATTTACAAGTTTTGCCCCCGGCAAAAGCAGAAGATAATTTTTCAAATTGTAAAGATTGCTGTTTTAGCCCTGCGAATCTGAACAAAGAATTCTATAATTTTGGTGATGACGTTGTAAAAACCAACCCCATGGGTATTGCAAAAATATATATATTTACCGGCAAAGGTCAAAAAACCATTAATAATCTGTCAGAATTAAAAGGAAAAAAGGTTGGGGCAAGGTTTGGTATGCCCTATGGGAATACATTTGATAATGCAGGATTAAATGTTGAAATGGTAAAATCAATTGAATCCAACATTAAAAAATTAGATAAAGGAAGGATAGATGCATTTATTGCCTACGTGCCGGATGCGTATGATGCATTTAAGAGTTTAGGAATTCCTCCATATCCCCATGATTTAGATAAACCCATCGCCATTCATGAGGATTGTTTGGTCTGCCGGGGCGTCCCCCCAGAAGTTATCGATAAGTTTAACAAAGGGTTACAATAGGCGTTTAATATCGGTCAGCTATAATATGGATATGAAAAAAGATTATGGTCATTTTTTTTAGACTGAAGTAAGGTATTTCGGAAAATTGAAAATGGCCATAATGGAGATAGGAAATAGAAACATTGTTAAGCTATAGAGGCAATAATAAGATCTAAATTTTGAGTTACTTTGAACAGGTTGAATTTTCTGATAATCCTTATTATCCATTGTCCCTTAACATTATAGAATTCAAATCCAGAGATCCTGACAATAGGTGTTAAATGCTGAGAAACCTGGATGGAACTTATCATATTTTAAAATTTTTGAAAGAAAAGATTCCCTCCCATACACAGTAAATGTTATGTCTTAATACCACCCAATGGGAAATGCCAGTAAAATCAAAGAGCTTTTGTGCCCTTTAACGCTTGAAGAATTTAGAAGTGCAATGAAAATGCTTAAAAAGTTTGATCTGAAAAGTATCCGGTAAAATTAAAAATATTTACTTCGTCGACTGGTATTTTCCATTGCAAAACAAATTAATAGCCTGATGTAATGCCAAAGTCAATTGAAAGACAGGCTCCGGTAATGGCCTCGACTTTATCTGTTGAAGCTAAAAAATAAATACATTCAGCCACTTCTTCTGGTTGCGTATATCGCGCATGCTCACCCTGTGGACAGTGACCAAGAAAATAAGAATCAAATTCCTTTCGAGTGGCATATCCTGATTGTTCAAAATCTTTTATAAGCATTGGTGTTTCGACTTCTCCGGGGCATACTGCATTAACGCGTATCCTTTGTGCAGCAAGTTCAAGGGCAAGTGCCTTTGTCAGAAGCGTCACGCCGCCTTTTGATGCACAATAAATTGTCAATTCTTTGTTCCCGATCAACCCTGCATCAGAACTGATGTTGACAATAGATCCGTGTGTCTCTGCCAAAGCCGGAATAGCAGATTGGCACATAAAAAAGGTTCCCTTTAAATTTATATCAAGTGTTTCATTCCACATGGTTTCAGTCATGGCAACACACGGACCCTGATACGAAATACCAGCTGAATTCACTAAAACATCAAGTCTTTTTTCTCTTGACAGAACAGTTTCAACTGCTTGCCTGCATTCACAAGGGATGGCAACATTAGATGTAATGATATGAATTGTTGCATTTATTTCAGTGAGTTCTTTTTTTACCCTTTCTAACTTTCCTTTATTTCGACCGATTATGTAAACGGTTGCTTTTTTCTGAAGAAATTTTTTAGCAGTGGCTTTCCCGATTCCGCTGCTTCCTCCGGTAATTAAAACGACTTTATCTGTCCAATCACTCATTTTAAAATTTTCCTTATTTTTTAATAACCATCATCCAGTCGTCTATTGTAACACCCGGAATTTGATTCACCGGGTCATCATAAACCGCTACAAGGATTTCCCGGATATCTGCCAATGCAGCTCCTTCAAGATGTTTTTCCATATCCCGAACAAGGGTATGCGGAAAACAAAAAAAATCGCCCGTGATATTTATATTGGCCAATTTACCGTCCCGGATTTCAAAATTTGTTTTGATCAGGCCTCCGGCAGCCTTGTGCATATGCTGCACCATTTCAAGACCTGCCCGCACCTTTACAACACGACCGGCCCGCTGCCTGCCGGTGCAGTAAAGCCATCGGTCATCAAGCATGGTCGTTTTCAATTCTTGAATTTTATCGATCAGCACGGCATCCATACTGCCCAAGGCAAACGGGCCGAAAATTTTTTCAAATTCTTTGCTCATCATATCATTCAGCGTTTTTTCATCCCATCGGTTCAGGCTCTCTTGCCCCAATTCCCTGGCAATGGTGCTCAGGTTTTCTTCTATACCCTTTTTAACTTTGTCACGAAATTTTTCATCTGGAATTTTCAGAACCCGGGACATGGTTTCATAATCAAAATCCAGGATCAGATTTCCGACAAATACAATGCTGTCACCTATCTCGCCAACACCGGTTCCTGAAATTTTGCGCTGCCCGACCATCAGGTCATTGACCGGCTTAAAAGTAACTGGTACCCCGATCCTGTGGTGAACGGCTATAATGGGCTGTAAAAATTTACGGTAAAAAGCATCCATTCGCTTTGGCGCATGAGGAGAATTTCGATGGAGAATCAACTGAAAAAACAATTGATTACCGTCAAGGAAAACGGCTCCACCCCCCACCTCACGCCGAAATACCGGAATATGGTTCTGCCGGCAATAGGCCAGGTCAACCTCCTGGGTCACATCCTGATGAAACCCGATGCAGACATACGGGCTGTCAGGTGATAACAGACACAGGGCTTCCTCACCGCACAGGGCCAACGCGTGGTAAATCAACTGGGATTCTTTCCAGGGCACTTTGCCAAGATTGTACAATTTCATTTTAATTTCCTTTTAAACGCAATTTGAGGCATTTCAAATTCACGGTCAACTCAGGGACTTAGAAAAATATAAATCTCCAAAACAGGACGCAGATTAACGCAGATTTTCAGAATGACTAACCCGTGACTATCTGCGCCAATCTATGTCCATAACACATTGGTGAAGGTTACGCCTTCCGGAATTGGTGATATATGTATTTCCGGGTGCCTTAGCTGCTACCCAGTTTATTTTTATCTGCAAGCGCCTTTTGCACCAATTGGGTAATATCCATAACTTCAATGGCAGCCTTATTTCTTCTGACATACGTGGTCATGGTCCGCACACATTGCTGACAGGCAGTGACAACAGCCTGGGCACGGGTTTGTACTGCCTCATCGATTTTAGCCTTTGCAATATCTGAACAGAGCCCTGCATCAATCATCTCAAGATTCCCTCCACCACCACAGCACAGACAATTCTCACGGTTATGGGCCATCTCCACAAGCTCAACACCCGGGATAGAGCGGATGATCTGTCGAGGCGCGTCATACTCTCCGCTTCCGCGGCCCAGGTCGCAGGGATCATGATACGTCACAGTCATTGATAAATGATTAAGCACAAGTTGCCCTGAGGCGATCAATTCGTTTATAAACTGTGTAACGTGATAAATCTCAAATTCTTCAGGGTAATGCGTGCGCCACATCTGATAACAGGAGGGACAGGAAAAAATAACTTTTTTAGCCCCTTTTTTCCGTACTGCATCCAGATTGTGGTGAATTAAATCCTTGACCCGATCCCTGAGCCCGGCCCCTAACAGGGGAAACCCGCAGCACCACTCCTCTTCCCCAAGTAATGTGAATTCCACCTGGGCGGCAGTTAGAATTTCCACCAGCGCCATGGGTATTGTCTGAACCATGGGAAAATAGGAAGAAACGCAACCCGTAAAATAGACCACTTCCGCCTGATTCTTGATAAACCCATGATCCGGTGGATCAGGCATATCCTCCACCCATTCGGCACGCTCATCATTGTCTTCATCAAAAACATTGTGACTTTCAGCCAGATTTTCACCAATCATGTTCACTTTCTGCGGATAGGCATGGCTGTGAACCATGTCCTGACGAAGGGACAGCCATAGCGCTTTTAACCGGATACCTGACGGGCATACCTGCTGACACCTGCCGCAAAGGGTGCAGCGAAAGACAGAATCACCGAATTGTTTTAACGACTTTTCCGTCAAGGCCTTCTTTCCTGAAAATCTTCTCAAAAGTCCGGTACGTGATCGCATGATCCTGCGCAATTCACCGAGCCGATACACACCTGACAGGTGTCCGTCCTGTGCAGCCAGAACGGCAGGGCATACATCGGCGCACAGGCTGCAGTCCGTGCAGGCATCCATCTGCAGAATTTCCATGATGCTGTAATCTGTCTGGGCCATTTTTCTAGGTTTCTTTATACTTTTCGATATCAGCTGAAAGCCATTTTTCAATTGCTTCAGTGCTATGGATTAAATCCGCCACCTCACTCATATCAACGGGTTTGATCTTATACATCCAACCCGCTCCATAGCAATCCTGGTTAATCAGCCCGGGGTTACTCTCAAGGGCTTCATTCCCCTCGATCAGTTCACCATTGACGGGTGCATAGACCTTGCCCAGCCATTTGCCTGATTCCACCTGGGCAAACTTTTTGCCGATTTGTAATTTTTTCCCTGCAAAGGGGATTTTTACAAAGACAATATCACCGGCCATCTGTTGGGCAAAATCGTCCATGCCCATGATGAGGATATCTCCTTCTATACGAACCCAATAGTGATTTTTCTCGTAGTATAAATTTTCAGGCATTTGATACCCATGAATTTCCATATCCGTCTCCTTTCATAATGACAAGCGTTTTAACTTATTATTTCCGACAACATCCCGGTTCCCGGGATCGGGCATTCATGATCAGGATGATGGGGGCTGTGATAATGTGAGACATGCGCGTAAAGGGAATCAGGGCAATAAAGGCGCCTGTCAGAATTGCATGGGCATACCAGAAGAAGCCATATATTTCTGTCAACCCGGTCATGCCTTTAAACAACAGGCTGATGCCATATCCCAAAAACGCCCATCCTGTCCCGGCGGGCCATCCTGTCATGGCAATCCGCATCCCCTCCAGGATAAATCCCACAAAAACGATCAGGCTGATCATTATCGGCATCCCCCGCCCTGGTTGGGGCAGCAAGATAAGTGTTTCACTTGAATGCGTTTTCCTGTAGACAACAGCGGCCACGGAACCTGCAAGCATCATCAGGCCGGTCACATCAAACAACAAGGCGTGCAGGGCATGGTTCTTATCCAGCATGGCAATGGTGACTGAGTCATCCGAAAGAAATAGTGAAAGCAAAAGTGCTGTCAGGCCAACAGCGAACCTGAAAATAAACGGGAGAAAAATCAGCGAGTGGATCATCCATCGGGCCTTTGACTGTTGAAAAAGCCGTTTGAGCAGAACCACCTCTATGAAAATTATTTTCAAGACCTGGAATAATTTACCGGGGAAAAAAGAATCGGGTTTAAATCGGGTTTTGGCTTTTGTTTTTTTGCCTGCCCAGAGTGCTTTTTTATTAAGTGAACCAGAGAACCAGACAACGGATAGTCCTGCCATGCCCACCAGAAATATGAATACAGAAACAAGGGTGGTTTTATCGCCCACAGAAAAAGTTGCCACATGGCAGGGCATGCACAAAATACTCTTAGGGGGCAGCACCATGGATGATGCACCCAGTGTATTTCCCTGAAAATGGCAGCTCCCGCATGGTTCATCTATTCTGGACTGTATTGCCTGATGGGGCGGTAATGCCATACCGGGTAGGAACCTGCGGCTGAAAACAATTCTTTTTGATTCAGGATCTATCGTTGGAATACCCCCTTTTATATGGCAGGCATTGCAGGCAACCCGGCTGTGGGCATCATGAACTGGCTTTTCATCATGGGGGGCATGACAGTGTCGGCAGTCAACCCGTGCAAAGAAAAATAGTTCATGATCTTCCTGGGCTGCCTGTGCATGACATTCCAGGCATTGAATATCCCTGTGGACGGATGCGGCATGATCTGCCGCCATTTGTTCGTGACATTCCGTGCATTGGGATGAGGCATGACCCGCCACTGCAATAGCAAATATAAGCAAGAGGATTGAGGTGGAGATCTTTATTGCTCTCATCGCATCTATCATTAAATATGCATCCTCAAAGGGTTTCGCGATCCTGGCATCACACCATTGCCGCTTTCAGTAACGGCACATCGATAAAATTCATCTGCCCGATATGAACTTCGTACCAGGGGTCCGGCAGCAACTTCCCTGAATCCCAATTCTTTTGCGATTGCTGCCCATTGGTTGAATTCTGCCGGTGAAACATAACGGTCCATGGGAAAGTGATCTTTTGAAGGCGCCAGGTATTGGCCCAGTGTTAAACAATCACATCCGGTCTTTTTAATCTCTGAAAGGGTCGCCTCAATTTCATCCTGACCTTCACCCAGGCCAAGCATTAAGCCTGATTTTACTGACAGGCCTTGATCAAAAG
>Ga0180007_10004547_pt1 | contig 14630 bp, 11 predicted proteins | sample MM_PC_MetaG_FD_121122 | JGI IMG/M metagenome (GOLD analysis project Ga0180007, IMG submission 121122) | Groundwater microbial communities from the Aspo Hard Rock Laboratory (HRL) deep subsurface site, Sweden - MM_PC_MetaG | ecosystem: Environmental > Aquatic > Deep subsurface > Groundwater... | reverse complement strand
ATGCCCGGTGATAACGTCACGATGGAGATTGAGTTGATCACGCCGGTAGCTTTAGAGAAAGAACTCAGGTTCGCCATTAGAGAAGGCGGCCATACGGTAGGCGCGGGTGTGATCGCGGAAATAAGCGAGTAGGATTATTTTTTTGATATCCCGACAATGTAAAGTTTCACTTACGGGACGGGGAGTGAATGCGGCGCTAAACACAGGTAAACGAATATGGCAAAGAAAAAAAATGCTGTGGAAAACATAACCTTGCAGTGCGGTACTTGCAAGAATAGGAACTATTCCGTAAGGAAGAACAAGAAACAGAATCCTGACAGACTTGAGCTAAATAAATATTGTCCGTTTGATAGGAAACACACGAAACACAAGGAAATCAAATAGGAGAGTAGCTCAATTGGCAGAGCACCGGTCTCCAAAACCGGTTGTTGCAGGTTCGAGGCCTGTCTCTCCTGCCATAATTTGAGGGAAGAAGATGCTGAAAGTAGGTAAGTTTTTAGGCCAGGTGAAAGCGGAAATGGGCAAAGTAGCCTGGCCTTCTAAAGATGAGTTGATAAGTTCCACAGTGGTTGTCATAGTAGCGACGCTTCTGTTGGGTGTCTTTATCGGGGTCTGTGATCTGGTTTTGTCGCGAACCGTTAATTTGTTGATCAGCGGGGTCTTTTAGAATGGCGAAAAAATGGTACGTTATACATACTCAAACCGGCAAGGAAGATAGCGTGAAAAAGGGTCTCGAAAATACGCTCGAAAGGGATCCGGAGTGTAAAAAGTTTATAGGCAAAATATTTATTCCTACCGAAAAGGTCGCGGAGATCCGATCTGGTGAGAAGAAGATAACTAGAAGAAAATTTTACCCTGGATATTTGCTGGTAGAGATGGAGCTTAACGATAAGAGCTGGTACTTTATAAAGAACACTTTCGGCGTAACGGGGTTTGTCGGCACAAGGACCAAACCGGTTGCGTTGGATGAGAAAGAAGTTGATGAAATAATCAACCAGACGAAGGAACATGTTAAGCCGGTCCCAAAAGTGTTATTTCAAGACGGAGAGGTTGTCAGAGTAAAAGAGGGTCCGTTCAAGAATTTTTCCGGAACCATTGAAGAAACTAATTTGGAAAAAGGCAAAATAAAGGTCATGATATCTATTTTCGGAAGAGCTACACCGGTGGATCTTGAGGCATGGCAAGTCGAAAAAATGTAAAAAGGTAAAACAATGGCGAAAAAAATAAAGACACAAATAAAACTTTTTTGCCCGGGAGGGCAGGCAAATCCGGCGCCTCCGGTAGGCCCGGCTTTAGGGCAACACGGTTTGGCGATTATGGATTTTTGCAAACAATTTAACGAACGGACAAAAGACCGGCAGGGGTTGACGTTGCCGTGTGTTATCAGTGTCTACGAGGACAGGACTTTCTCCTTTATAATCAAAAGTCCCCCGGCGAGCACGTTATTGAAGAAAGCCGCAGGTATTGCTAAGGCCAGTAGCAACCCGAAGGCCGAAAAATGCGGCAAAGTAACATTGGCTCAGGTAAAAGAGATCGCCAAAGAGAAGATGGAGGATCTAAATACCGAAGACATCGATCAGGCGGTCAAAGTGATTAAAGGGTCGGCTCGCAGCATGGGGATCGAAGTGGAAGAAGCCTGAGCGTAGCCGAACCACCTGTGGTGAGCGTAGCCGAACCACCTGTGGTGAGCGTAGCCGAACCACCTGTGGTGAGCGTAGCCGAACCAAAGGAACAAAATGACCAAATTAAGCAAAAGAAAAAAGAGCATCGAAGAGTTCATAGACAGGGAAAAAGAGTATACCGTGAGTGAAGCGGTGGCACTATTAAAAAAAGCGCCGCCGGTGGCATTTGATCAAACGGTGGAGATAGCGATAAAACTCGACTTGGATCAGACGACGACGCCTGTCAGGGGGACCGTAAGCCTTCCGAATGGCACCGGAAAGACGGTTCGTGTAGCTGTTTTCTGCAAGGGTGATCTCGAGAAAGAGGCCAAAGACGCCGGCGCGGATTTTGTCGGCAGCGATTGCCTTCTCAAAAAAGTATCGGACGGATGGTGCGATTTTGACGTGGCTGTGACGACTCCGGAAATGATGAAAGAGCTCGCTCGATTCGGAAAGGTTCTCGGCCCCAGGGGCCTTATGCCGAATCCGAAGTCAGGAACGGTTACACAGGAAATAGGCAAGACAGTTAAGGAGCTAAAGGGCGGGAAGATCGAATTCAAGATGGACAAACAATCCGGCATAAGAGGGCCTATTGGTAAGATATCTTTTAGTGAAAGCGCTATTGTAGAGAATATCAACATTTTTATCAAGACAGTGATGAACAGTAACCCGAAACTCCAAAAGATACAGAGCGTGAAATCTATAGCCATTTCATCGACGATGGGACCCGGGTTAAAGTTGGACAAGGGACAGTTCAAGGTAAGTTAAGTGTAACCGCGTAAGAGTACAAACGAAGGAAGAGTAATGGCGGAAAAATATGGTAAAAAAGTCCGGGAGCTTATGGTCAAAGAAATGGAGAGCGTCTTTGGCAACGAAAAGGGTTTTATGTTCACAAGCTTTGAGAGCATTAAAGCCCCGGATATGGATGGATTCAGAAGGAAAGTACACGGCCTCGGAACGAAATACGTGATAGTAAAAAAGCGTCTTGGCAAACTGGCGCTTTCAAATAGAGGATTATCCGAGTTTGAAGGAGTGTTTGACGAGAGAAAAAATATAGGTGTGATGGTTCTTAAGAACGATCCGGTCCTTACTGCGAAACTTCTTGTGGATTTTTCTAAAAAAGACAAGAATTTTACGGTTGCTGCCGGTTATCTCGAAGGACAGGTGTTAACTCAGGAAAAGATCGCTGAAATTGCTGCTTTGCCAGGCCGTAAACAGCTTCTTGCCATGGTGGCGGCGACGATGAACGCCCCCATTACAAGTTTTGTCGGCGTCCTGGCCGCTACGCTCAGGAGCCTTTGTTATGTTTTGAACGCGTGTAAAGATAAGAAGGAAAAGGGGAACTAAGGAGGAACCAGAAATGACTGCGGAAGAGAAGAAAACAGAAAACGCCGAGGCGGCAAGCGAACAGCAGGTAAATGAGGCGACTGAAGCTCGCGAGGTAAAAACAGAAATTGCGGAACAGCCGGCCGAAGCCGCCAAGGAACCGAAGGCGGATAAAAAACCTAAAGTGCAGCTTTCCGATAAAATGGAAAGTCTCATAAAGACCGTTGAGGAAATGAGCGTGCTGGAACTTTCAGGGCTAGTGAAAGCGTTAGAAGACCACTTTGGCGTAAGTGCCGCGGCTCCCGTAGCGATTGCTGCCGCGGGTGTGGCGGGCGCTGCCGCGGGCGGAGCTGAAGTCGAAGAGAAGACGGTTTTCAACGTCATACTTGCCGAAGTTGGCTCTCAGAAGATCCAGGTGATCAAGGAAATCCGCGCGTTAACAAGCCTGGGCCTGAAAGAGGCGAAAGATCTTGTCGAAGCCGCTCCGAAGGAGATCAAGACGGATATAACCAAGGAAGAGGCCGACAAGATAATGAAGCAGCTTGAGGCAGTAGGCGCCAAGATTGAACTGAAGTAAAATCGAGTAGGGCGGGCAACTGGTTCATGATGCATACAACAGACGCCGGGGACGGCTGAAAATCTGGTGTAACCAAGTGGATCGCGAAAATAACCTTTTCGCGATCTTTATTTCCCGAATAAGGAAAACCGGAGGGATGATACGCGATGGCGGTCAAAACCAAGCGGCAAAATTATGGTAGGCTAAAAAATGTTTTTAATTTCCCGGATCTGATAAAGATCCAGGTGGATTCTTATGCGGATTTTTTGCAGCTGCCTGAGTCTAAAACAAAACGGAAAAGACGCGGATTGGAAGGCATTTTAAGAGAAGTTTTCCCTATTGAAAGTTCTTGCGGCCGGTACAACTTGGAATACCTGTATTATGAGATAGGCAAACCCAAATATGATGTAGATGAGTGTAAGACTCGTTCCATGACGTACGGTGCGGCGCTTAGGATCAGATTGCGTCTCAAATTGGAGAACGAGATAAAAGAACAGGAAGTCTACGTTGGGGAAATACCGCTCATGACGGATAAGGGCACTTTCGTTATAAACGGAGATGAGCGTGTTGTGGTTAGCCAGCTACACCGGTCACCGGGGATATCTTTTGAAGAAACCGGAGTGAACACGGGAAAAACGTCTTATAGCTCTCGGCTTATACCCGACAGAGGAGCCTGGATAGAGTTTTTGTACGACAAGAACGATTTGATATATGTGTACATAGACCGCAAAAGAAAGTTTCTTGCTACAACCTTCCTCAGGATCTTCGGCCTTTCGAAAGACGAAGATATACTTGCGGCTTTTTCTGGTGTTGAGACGATAAAATTGACCAGAGAAAAACAGTCTGAATCTCTTGTGGGGAGGATCCTGGCCGACGATATTGTCGACGAAGTTTCGAATTCGATACTTGCGCAGAAGACGGAGAAGATCACTCCCACGGTGGCGGATCGTCTATGGGACGGGAGGGTTCGTTCTGTAAAGGTTCTTGGGAATGTGCCCAAAGAAGTTGTTAACACGCTTGAACATGACGGCACAAAGACCAAAGAAGAGGCTTTATTGGATATTTACAAACGTTTGCGTCCCGGAGATCCACCTACATTGGAAGCAGCTCAAGACCTTCTTGACCAGATGTTTTTTGACAAGAGGAGGTACGACCTTACCGATGTCGGTGTTCGTATGATAAACCGGAAGCTTAACCTGGATCGTCCGCTGAATTCACAATTGCTCGACGCTGAAACTCTTGTCAGGGCCGTAAAATATCTTTTGGACATTAAGTCCGGCGAGAAAAGCACTGATGATATTGACCATCTGGGCAATAGACGCGTGAGAAGCATCGGCGAACAGCTTGTTAATCAGATACGCATTTCCATGGCAAGAGTGGAGCGGGTAGCGAAAGAGCGTCTGGGGGTTTACGATATGGAAGATGTGATGCCGCATAATCTTGTCAACACGAAACTGATCGCAGGCGGTATACATGACTTTTTCGCCAGAGGAAGATTATCCCAGTTTATGGATCAAACGAACCCTCTTGCTGAACTGACGCATTTAAGGCGTCTTTCCGCTCTTGGGCCAGGAGGGCTAAATCGCGAACGTGCCGGTTTTGAGGTGAGGGACGTTCATTATTCGCATTATGGCCGGCTTTGTCCGATCGAGACTCCCGAAGGTCCGAACATAGGGCTTATCAACTCGCTTAGTACATACGCCAGTGTAAATCGTTTTGGTTTCCTCGTTACGCCATATCGTAAGGTAGAGAACGGCAGGGTGGTAAGCAAAATAGAATATCTTTCATCAGACGTCGAGGATAACTATGTGATCGCCCAGGCTAATTCTGAATTGGATGAAACAGGGTGTTTTAAGAATCCCAAGGTTTTCTGCCGATTTAAGGATGATTTTCTTGTCGCAGGGGCAAAGGATGTCCAGTACATGGACGTTTCTCCGCTTCAGCTTGTAAGTGTTTGCGCCGGACTGATCCCATTTTTGGAGCACGATGACGCGAACAGAGCGCTTATGGGATCCAATATGCAACGCCAGGCTGTTCCACTTTTGAATCCGGAAGCTCCGCTTGTCGGTACCGGGCTTGAATCACGCACCGCGGAGGATTCCGGAGCGGTCTTGACGGCAAAAAACGCCGGTAAAGTAACAAAAGTCGATTCCACAGAGATCATTGCCGGCGGCGAAAAATATGTTTTAAAAAAGTTTGAACGTACCAATGCCAGGACATCTGTGAACCAGCGGCCCATTGTGAAAGTCGGAGACACGGTCGATGAAGGTGAAACGATTGCGGACGGTATTTCTACGCAGGGCGGAGAGCTTGCTCTGGGGCGTAATGTCCTTGTCGGGTTCATGTCCTGGAGGGGGTACAATTTTGAAGATGCCATCTTGATCAGTGAAAGACTACTCGAGGAGGATGCGTTCACTTCAATCCACGTTCATAGATTTGAGCTTGAGGCCAGAGATACCCGCCTTGGGAACGAGGAGATCACGTGTGACATACCTAACGTTTCGGAAGACGCGTTGAAAAACCTTGATGGGGAAGGGATCGTGCGAATTGGGGCGGAGGTTGGGACCAATAGCATACTTGTAGGAAAAGTCGCCCCAAAATCCGAAACGGAACTCTCTCCTGAAGAAAAGCTTTTGCGCGCCATTTTTGGTGAGAAAGCAGGGGATGTAAAAGACGTTTCATTGCGTGTTCCTTCCGGGGTAAGCGGTATAGTCGTTGGGGTAAAAGAACTTATACGTAAGCAGAAAAACACAATGACGCGTGGCGAGAAGCGCAAAGATTCTGATGAACGCAAAACTGTGAAAGAGGGTTATGATATCATTTTGAGCGTTCTTGAGAGCAAAAAGACCGAGAGAGTGCATTCGAAGCTCGTGGGATGTAAGTTGATAAACGCTCTTAAGTCGATGGAGACCGGTAAAACGCTTATCAAAGCGGGAATGCGCATAAGGCAGTCCGATCTTTCCAAGTTCCAAAAGGCGGATTTTGAAAGCATATGCGTAGATTCGGACGATAAGTTACAAGCAAAAATAAACAGTATTATCATGACGATCGACGGTCAGATAGAACAGACCACTACCGAGATGGAAAGAGACCTCGACCGCATAAAACACGGGGATGAGCTTCCACCCGGAGTTTTGAGGCGTGTGACGGTTTTGGTGGCTAGCAAAAAAAAGCTGCAGGCTGGTGACAAGATGGCCGGACGTCACGGGAATAAAGGTGTTATCGCTAAAATAGTTCCAGCGGCAGATATGCCGTTCCTTCCCGACGGGACACCGCTTGATATTGTTCTTAACCCTCTTGGCGTGCCAAGCAGAATGAATATCGGCCAGCTTTTGGAGACTCAGTTGGGGTGGGCTGCCCACGAACTGGGTATAAAAATAGCCACTCCGGTATTTGACGGTGCGACAGAAATCAGTATCGGCACGGCAATGAAAAAAGCAAAGTTACCGGAATCGGGCAAGATCGTTCTTCGTGACGGATTCACCGGCGAGAAGTTCGACCAGAAAGTGACGGTTGGTTACATCTACCTTATGAAACTCGCACATCTTGCCGATGATAAGATGCATGCCAGAAGTATCGGGCCCTATTCGCTTGTTACACAACAGCCTCTTGGCGGTAAAGCTCAATTCGGCGGCCAACGATTCGGAGAAATGGAAGTATGGGCGCTTGAGGCGTACGGCGCTGCTTATACTTTACAAGAGTTGTTAACAGTAAAAAGTGATGATGTGATCGGCAGAACGAAGATCTATGAGGCTATTGTAAAAGGTGAAAATATGCTTCAATCGAGTACTCCGGAATCTTTTAACGTACTTATAAAGGAATTGCAAAGCCTGGCTCTTGATGTTCAACTTGAACTGTCGGAGAAACAACCAACAATAGAGGTATAAGTATGTTGCAGAGAGTCAATAAATTTGACAAAGTTAAGATACAATTGGCTTCCCCCGAGGTTATTACGGCATGGGCGACCCGGAGAGTCGGCAACAAAAATGTTCTTTTTGAAGTCCGAAAGCCGGAGACCATTAATTACCGTACATTAAAGCCGGAAAGGGATGGTCTTTTCTGTGAGCGCATTTTCGGTCCCACCAGGGACTTTGAGTGCAACTGTGGAAAATACAAAAGGATCAAGCATAAGGGCATAGTCTGCGATCGTTGTGGTGTGGAAGTGACTAAATCTAATGTGCGCCGTGAAAGGATGGGATGCATCAAACTTGCTACGCCTGTGTCGCACGTGTGGTTTTTTAAAGCGATACCTTCACGCATGTCCAATTTGCTGGACATGAAAATGCGTGATCTGGAAAGGATACTTTACTACGAGCAGTACGTTGTAGTTGATGCCGGTGATAGCCCGTTAAAAGTTATGCAGATGCTTACAGAAGAACAGTACAAAGAAGCGAAAGACCAGTATGGTAGTAAATTTAAGGCTATGATGGGTGCCGAGGCGGTACGGGACCTGTTAAAAGGGATGGATCTGGACGCGATCTCCGCGGATCTTAAAGAACAGCTTAGCAGGAAAAAAGACATCAATTCACAGAAACGTATCATAAAACGCCTTAAGATTGTGGAGAATTTCCGAAAAAGCGGCAATAAAGCTGAATGGATGATCCTTGATATTGTCCCGGTAATTCCACCGGACTTAAGGCCGCTTGTTCCGCTTGACGGGGGAAGATTTGCGACAAGTGATCTTAATGACCTGTATAGGAGGGTTATAAACAGGAACAATCGTTTGAAGAAACTTCTTGAGCTTCGGGCTCCGGAAGTGATCGTTCGCAACGAAAAACGCATGCTTCAGGAAGCCGTCGATGCGTTGTTCGATAATGGCCGCCACGGGCGTGAAGTGTTAGGTTCAGGTGGCCGCCCGTTAAAATCTCTAGCGGATATGCTTAAAGGTAAACAGGGAAGGTTCCGTCAGAACCTGCTTGGTAAGCGCGTAGATTATTCTGGCAGAAGCGTTATTGTTATAGGTCCGGAGCTTAAACTGAATGAGTGTGGTTTGCCGAAAATAATGGCACTCGAGTTGTATCAGCCTTTCATTATCCGCAAATTGAGAGAAAAAGGTTTTGTTCATACTATCAAGAGCGCCAAAAAGATGGTTCAGCAGGAGAATCCCGAAGTGTGGGATATCCTGGATGAAGTGATCAACGACCATCCGGTTCTTTTGAACAGAGCACCGACGCTTCACAGATTGGGGATACAGGCGTTTCAGCCCCGGCTGATAGAGGGAAAAGCAATACGCGTTCATCCGTTGGTGTGTGCCGCGTTCAACGCTGATTTTGACGGTGACCAAATGGCGGTTCATGTGCCGTTATCGATGGAAGCCCAAATGGAAGCCCGTCTTATCATGAACGCCGCCAATAACATATTTTCATCTTCAAATGGGCGTCCAATCGCTACTCCGTCACAGGATATAGTGCTTGGCGTGTACTATTTAACAAAATTGAAGACGAAAGTTAAGGGTGAGGGTATGATGTTTACTGATTCAAGCGAAGTTATCATGGCTTTCCAGAACCGTCAGGTCGATAAACATGCCAAGATAAAAGTACGCATAGACGGTGAAATGATCGAGACAACCGTCGGAAGGACCATCTTTAACGACATTCTGCCCGATGGTATGCCTTTTTATAACGAACCGATGACAAAAAAGGTGGTCAGTCAGGTGATCTCTGATTGCTACAGGATGAAAGGGCATCAAGAAACTGTGCATTTATTAGACGATCTTAAAAAACTCGGTTTCGAGGAATCCACACTTTCCGGTGCCTCGATGGCCGTGTCGGACCTTGGAGTTCCAGGTGAAAAGGAAGACCGGGTCAAAAAGGCGCAGATGGATGTTGATAAGATACAGACGCAGTATCAACGGGGTCTTATAACCGATGGTGAAAGATATAACAAAATAATCGATATCTGGACACACGTCACGGAAGATGTCGCCAGCCTGGTTTTCAGACACTTAGACACTTTTAATCCTGTTTTTATGATGGCTGATTCCGGTGCGAGAGGATCGCGTCAACAGATAAGACAGTTGGCCGGGATGCGTGGTCTTATGGCGAAACCGTCCGGAGCTATTATCGAGACACCAATCATCGCAAATTTTCGTGAAGGTCTGACGGTGCTTGAGTATTTTATTTCTACTCATGGCGCGCGCAAAGGATTAGCTGATACGGCGCTTAAAACGGCAGATTCGGGATATTTGACAAGAAGGCTTGTTGATGTCGCGCAGGAAGTTATTATCAATGAAATAGACTGCGGGACACTTAACGGCATTACCGCGCAGGCGATCGTTGAAGGCGATGAAATAGTTGTTTCTTTAGCGGAACGCATTGTCGGGCGAGTTACGCTTGATAACATTGTTGACATTATTACGGACGAGGAAATTGTGAAATCCGGAAATGTGATAACCGAGGATGACGCTATAGAGATAGAGAAGGCAGGCATTGAGAAGATCCGGATCAGGAGCGTTCTTACGTGTGAATCCGATAAAGGTATATGCGCGAAGTGTTATGGGCGCAATCTCGCTACCGGCAAGCTTGCCGAGATAGGTGAAGCCGTCGGTATTGTAGCCGCACAGTCGATAGGCGAGCCCGGAACACAGCTTACCATGAGGACGTTCCACATAGGTGGAACCGCTTCCAGAGTGGTTGAACAATCATTTTACAAAAGCAGAGAACCGGGTTTTGTAAAATATCATAACCTCAGGACAGTTGAGACTGCACCGGGACTTTTTGTTGTATTGAACCGAAACGGCCAGATAACTGTCAATGAGGAAGACGGACGTGAGATAGAACGTCAGGCGGTACCGCAGGGATCGACTATCTTTTTTGCCGATGGCGCCGCGATAAAAAAAGGCGTAAAGTATGCGGAATGGGAACCTTACACGGTTCCGATACTGGCTGAAGTAAAGGGTAAAGTGCAGTATGAGGATATCAAGAACAATGTGACTGTAAAGGTGGAAAAGGATGAAGCGACCGGTGTCGCGAACCTTGTCGTGCTTGGTACCAAAGACGATTATCATCCGCAGCTTTTACTGGTTAACGCGGCAAAAGAAGTGGAAGCCATTTATCCATTGCCGATAGGTGCCCACATTGTGGTTAAGGATAAGCAGGAAGTAAAAGCGGGAGAGGTGATCGCGAAAACCCCGCGTGTTATGACCAAGACAAAAGATATTACCGGCGGTTTGCCGAGGGTCGCGGAATTGTTTGAGGCCAGGAAGCCAAAGGATCCATCTATCATCAGCGAGATCGATGGTATTGTGGAATTTGGTGAATCCAAAAAAGGGCAGAAGCGTATTATCATCGAAAGCGAAACCGGTATGAAAAAAGAATATATTATTCCGCACGGGAAACATCTTAACGTATACAGAGGAGATATGGTGAAGGCAGGAGAACAGCTCGTGGATGGACCGGTTGTTCCGCAGGACATTCTTAAGGTTTCCGGGGAAAAAGCGCTTCAGGAATATCTGGTAAATGAGGTTCAACAGGTCTATCGTCTTCAGGGTGTCCAAATTAATGATAAACACATAGAGATCATTGTGAAACAGATGCTGAAGAACGTGCGCATAACCGAATCCGGTGATACGGAATATCTTGTCGGTGATAAAGTGGGAAAAAATATTTTTAAAAAAGTAAACTTGAGTATGGTGAAGAAAAAGAAAAAACCAGCCATGGCCGAACCTATTCTGCAAGGTATCACGAAAGCGTCCTTGACTACGGAAAGTTTCATTTCCGCGGCTAGTTTTCAGGAAACAACGCGTATATTGACGGAAGCTGCTTCTATGGGAAAGGTCGACAATCTTATCGGTCTTAAGGAAAACATCATAATGGGTCATCTTATACCGGCCGGAACGGGGTTTCACGCGCATAGAGCTATACGCTTGGAACGTGAGATATTGAAAGATACGGATGAAGGAATGAATAAGACGGAAAGCGAAGAAGATACAGAGATACAAGAGGAAGAATAACAAACAAGAGGAAGATATGCCTACAATTAATCAGTTGATACGAAAAGGCCGCAAACAGATCAAAGAAAAGAGCAAGTCTCCCGCGTTGCAGAGATGTCCGCAGAAGAGGGGCGTATGTTTACAGGTACGGACTAGAACTCCTAAAAAGCCTAACTCAGCGCTTCGAAAGATCGCAAGGGTGAGGCTTACTAATAACATTGAAGTCACGGCGTACATACCCGGAGAAGGGCATAATTTACAGGAGCATTCAATAGTTGTGATAAGAGGCGGTAGGGTAAAGGATTTGCCCGGAGTAAGATATCACATTATTAGGGGTATTCTTGACGCCTCAGGGGTGGAATCAAGAAGGCGCGGAAGGTCTAAATACGGCGCAAAACGTCCCAAAAAACAATAAGGTAAGGTAGCATTATGAGGAGACGAAAAGCTGAAAAAAGAGAATCAATGCCTGATCCAAAATATCGGAGCAAGCTTCTGGGAAAATTCATGAATATGGTCATGGAACGCGGGAAAAAATCCGTTGCGGAACATATCGTATACGGCGCTCTGGATACCTTGAGAGAGCAGGTAAAAGATAAGGAGCCGCTTGAAGTGTTGGAAGTGGCCATTGAAAATGTGCGTCCATTGGTGGAGGTGAAATCCCGGAGGATAGGGGGTGCCACTTATCAGGTTCCGGTGGAAGTGAAACAGGAGCGTGGCCAGTTTATGGCAATGAGATGGATCAGGGATTTCGCGAGAAACCAAAAAGGCAAGCCGATGAAGGTGAAACTTGCCGTTGAATTGCTCAACGCATATAAAAAAGAGGGCCCGGCGATAAAGAAAAAAGAGGATACCCACAGGATGGCTGAAGCGAATAAGGCTTTTGCGCATTACAAGTGGTAATGAGAGAGTTGTTGAAAAATGGATGAGATAAAGGACATAAGGAACATAGGCATAATCGCGCACATAGATGCGGGTAAGACCACGGTTACCGAAAGGGTGCTTTTTCATGCGGGAAAGATACATCGCATGGGAGAGGTCCATGATGGCACTGCGGTTATGGACTGGGTGGAACAGGAGCAGGAACGGGGGATCACGATAACCAGTGCTGTCACGACCTGCGACTGGAAGGATAAAAAGATAAATATAATTGACACTCCGGGTCACGTGGATTTTACCATAGAAGTCGAGCGTTCTTTGAAAGTTTTAGACGGCGCACTGGTAGTTTTTTGTGCGGTAGGCGGGGTACAGCCTCAAACGGAAACCGTGTGGAGACAAGCGGACCGGTATGATGTGCCGAAGATGGCGTTTATAAACAAATTGGATCGGACCGGAGCAGATTTTTTCAAAGTTATCATTGATATACACAAAAAACTTGGAGCGAATGCCACTCCGATACAGATTCCGATCGGCAAAGAAGATGATTTTAAGGGGATCATAGATCTGGTTACTTGTCGGGCGTTCATGTTCGGTGAGGAAGGAGATCTCGGTCAACTGGTAGAACAAGAGATCCCTGAAGATATGAAAGACATGGCCAGTCATTGGCGCCATAATCTCATCGAAAAACTTGCCGATGTGGATAGTGAAGTCCAAGATCTGTATTTAATGGACCAAGGGATATATCCGGAAGATTTAAAAAAACATATTAGAAGAGCCACCAATCGGGATCTTTTTATTCCGGTCCTGTGCGGAACTGCTTTAAAAAATAAAGGTGTGAAATTTTTACTTGACGCGGTTTGTGAATATCTTCCGTCACCTCTTGACGTCGCATTACCGCGAGGGGTGGATCCTGAAACCGGAAAAGATATTAAAATAACGGCGGAACGAAAAAAACCTCTATGTGCTTACGCGTACAAGATCATGACAGATCCGTTCGTCGGGGTTGTGACATATGCGAGGATATATTCAGGTGAACTTAAAAGCGGAACGTATGTTTACAACGCCACCGTAGATAAGAAAGAACGTATCGGGCAAATACTGCAGATACATGCTGATCAGAGAGAGATGATAAAATCCGCAGGACCGGGGCAGATAGTAGGGCTGATCGGGTTGAAAAGTACTTCAACCGCGCATACTTTGTGTGATGTCGCTCATCCGGTGCTGTTGGAGAAGATCGACTACCCTGAACCTGTTATATCTATGGCGATAGAACCTGAAACAATGGTGGATCAGGATAAACTTGGAGTAGCTCTTCATAAACTTGAGAGTGAAGATCCGACATTTACAGTCAGGTACAACGAGGAGACCGGTCAGACGATAATAAGTGGTATGGGTGAACTTCATCTGGAAATACTAATTGACAGGTTGAAAAGAGAGTTTAAAGTTGTTGCGAACGTGGGTAGTCCGCAGGTAGCATACCGGGAGACAATAACGCAGGCTGTTACTGCAACCGGTAAATTTGTGCAACAAACCGGTGGGCATGGGCAATACGGACATGTTGAGTTGAAGCTGGAACCCGCCGAAAAAGGCGCTGGTGTGATCTTTGACGAGAAGATAAAAGGCGGCAATATTCCAAGGGAATATTTCAACGCGATTGAAAAAGGTATTAGAAACGCCTCCAAAAGCGGGCAGCTTGCCGGTTATCCCGTTACCGATGTAAAGGTTACGCTATATGACGGTTCTTATCATGATGTTGACTCGTCGGAACTTGCTTTTAACAATGCAGCGTCAATAGGGTTAAAAGAAGGCATTCGCAAGGCAAAACCTGTACTCCTTGAACCAATTATGAAGCTTGAAGTTACAACTCCTGATGAGTACCTTGGAGATGTCGTGGGTGATATGAATGTGCGCAGAATTAAGATAGAAAATATTGAGCAGAAGGCGACAACAAAGATAGTAACAGGCGCGGCACCTTTGGCTCAAATGTTCGGATATGCTACTGCCTTAAGAAGCTTGACACAGGGGCGTGCTACGTATACAATGGAGCCTTCGTATTATCAGGAAGTGCCTAAAGGTGTGATGGATAAGATCATGCTAGGTGTTGCGGTATGATAAGCGTGGTAATGACTTACGATTATAAAAGACTTGAGAAAGATCCGATACTGACATTTGAATAACGCTCAATTTCAAGGAGGGTATTATGGCCAAACAGAAATTTGAAAGGACAAAGCCGCATTTAAACATTGGGACGATAGGTCACGTTGATCATGGTAAAACCACT
>Ga0180007_10004546_pt1 | contig 14631 bp, 6 predicted proteins | sample MM_PC_MetaG_FD_121122 | JGI IMG/M metagenome (GOLD analysis project Ga0180007, IMG submission 121122) | Groundwater microbial communities from the Aspo Hard Rock Laboratory (HRL) deep subsurface site, Sweden - MM_PC_MetaG | ecosystem: Environmental > Aquatic > Deep subsurface > Groundwater... | reverse complement strand
CATTAGAAGGTCAGGAAAGGAAGGAAGGTGGGCGTTATTCGTACTTTTACTCGCAGCATCACCCTGATGGGGCCATAGTAGATCAGCTATATTACCGATTATGGTGTTTTGTTGAAGGGGAAGATAGTAAGGAAACTGTAGGGGGGAAACTAGTTGTGGAACCATAAATTTCTTTGTTTCTGGCTGGTTGACTTAGAATTGATTTGCTGGTATCATCGGTTAGATTCTGATATTGTTCTTTGATAATCAGATAGCAACAGAAGCGTTTCCAACAGTTTGTTGGATTTACTGAGTTCGTTTTTCGGCAGTCCGCCTTTGTGCGGAGCTGCGGCGGACTCGGTTCAACTGGTTAATCCTGATTCATCGGGATTGATTAGTTATTACTGAGAGTCTGATCCTGGCTCAGGGTGAACGCTGGCGGCATGCCTAAAATATGCAAGTCGAATGCCGACTTTCGGGTCGTGCATGGCGAACGGGTGAGTAATATGTAGGAACCTGCCCTCCGGTGAGGAATAATCCCGCGAAAGCGGGGCTAATACCGCATGTTCTCAAGGCTTTGCCTTGAGGAAATCCTAGGTACTTAGTGTCTAAATCCTAAACATTTAGAATTTAGAACTTTGAATTTTGGATTTACTCAAAGCGAAGCTTTGAGCAAAGGGTGTAACTACCCGCCGCAGGAGGGGCCTGCATCCTATCAGCTTGTTGGTAAAGTAATGGTTTACCAAGGCGAAGACAGGTAGGGGGTGTGAGAGCATGGCCCCCCACAGTGGTACTGAGACACGGACCACACACTTACGGGTGGCAGCAATTAGGAATATTGCGCAATGGGCGAAAGCCTGACGCAGCGATGCCGCGTGAAGGAAGAATGCCGAAAGGTTGTAAACTTCTTTTTCCTGCCGTAGAGGCTGGAGAATAAGCACCTGCTAACTACGTGCCAGAAGCCTCGGTCATACGTAGGGTGCAAGCGTTACCCGGCATTATTGGGCGTAAAGGGTTGGGCCGGCGGAACGTTAAGTTTTTGGTTAAAGACTCCGACTCAATCGGAGGAAGGCCAAGAATACTGACGAACTAGAGGTAGAGAGGGGCAAGCGGAACTTGCGGTGTAGGGGTAAAATCCATTGATATCGCAAGGAACACCAAAGGCGAAGGCAGCTTGCTGGCTCTTACCTGACGCTCATCCACGAAAGCTAGGGGAGCAAAAGGGATTAGATACCCCTGTAGTCCTAGCTGTAAACGATCCTCGCTAGGTTTGCGGTCCGATGTTACATCGGACTGCGAGTCGAAGCTAACGCGTTAAGCGGGGCGCCTGGGGAGTACGGTCGCAAGGCTGAAACTCAAAGGAATTGGCGGGGGAACGCACAAGCGGTGGAGCGCGTGGTTTAATTGGATGATGACCCAAGAATCTTACCAGGGCTTGACATCCCGCTTTATGCCTTACCCGAAAGGGCGAGGCTGTCACTTACGTGACAGGGCGGGACAGGTGTTGCATGGCTGTCGTCAGCTCGTGCGGTGACGCGTAGGGTTAAGTCCTACAACGAGCGCAACCCCTATCGTTAGTTGTATCACTCTAACGAGACTGCCTCAGTAATGGGGAGGAAGGAAGGGATGACGTCTAGTCCTCATTGCCCTTATGTCCTGGGCGACACACGCGCTACAATGGCTGGTACAATGGGCTGCGACCCCGCGAGGGTGAGCTAATCCTCAAAACCAGTCTTAGTCCGGATTGAAGTCTGAAACTCGACTTCATGAAGCTGGAATCGCTAGTAATCGCGAATCAGCCATGTCGCGGTGAATACGTTCTCGTTCCTTGCACACACCGCCCGTCAGTTAGAGAAAGTTGGGAGTGGCCGAAACCCCTCTTTATGAGGGACTAAGTCAAGACCAGCGATTTCTGATAAGTCGTAACAAGGTGTCCGTAGGGGAATCTGCGGACGGATCACCTCCTTTCTAAGGAGATACCCTACATGCTCCTGTTGCTGTTTAGTTTCCCAAGAGTCAGTGAGACTCCGCGAAAGACTCCGTAAAAGCGGAGTCTTTTTTGTGTTACAATGGTGGCATAAAGCATTCTGGCGGTTAATATCTTTTTGCCACGAAAGAAATTCGTTTCACGAATTTCAACGTGGCGCAATTCAACTAGGTAAAAATTTTCGCCTGCGGCTTGATTTTTGCTAGTTATCATTGCGGGCGATTAGCTCAGCTGGCTAGAGCGCAGTCCTGATAAGACTGAGGTCCGTGGTTCAAGTCCACGATCGCCCACCACGCAAAAATCTTGCTGAGCACGAGTGTGGCGAAGTGCGAAGCTTAGAGTTTTGCGTGCCCCGCAGTGAGCGGGGCGAGCTTTGCGGGGCGCAGCCACTGAAAAGACTTGCTTTCGCAAGTCCTCGTGGCACAGCCGCCTTGTTTACTTGCTATTGACCCTTCAGTTCTCCTATGCTATACTCCCGTTGCATGAGAAAAAGACAGAAATTAAGAAGTCGAGCGTGCCTGCTTGGCGGATAATTCTTCCGGCTTTCCTTTTCACGGGGGGGGTATTTATTTTTTCCCCGCAGTTTTTTTCTCTTGTTGTTTAGGTATAGTTTGTATCGGCAGATGGGTGACGGCGCCGGGTAGACTGGCTGGGTCTTGTTGAAGGGGCCATAGCTCAGTTGGTTCAGAGCGCTACGTTTGCAACGTAGAGGTCGGGAGTTCAAATCTCCCTGGCTCCACCACTTAAGCGAAGCTAAGGCGTTAGTTTTTGCGTGCCGCGTTTAAATTTGCACAGGCAAATTTATTACGTGGCAACACAACAGAGCACCTTACCAATATAATATTTGCAGGTAAAAGTAGTAGTAAATGTTTTTTCTTAATGTTTACCTAAGAGATAGGTTAAGGCACACAATGGATACCTTGGCGGAGCTGACCGATGAAGGACGCAGAAATTTGCGATAAGCTTTGGGGAGGTGTTTATCAACCTTTGATCCAGAGATTTCCGAATGGGGAAACCCGCCCCGACGTTACGTCGGGGCGCCCTGTCGAATGACAGGGCGGGTACCCGGGGAACTGAAACATCTTAGTACCCGGAGGAAAAGAGATTATTCCCTTAGTAGTGGCGAGCGAAAAGGGAAGAGCCCAAACCCTGTCCGTAGGACAGGGGGTTGTAGGAGCCAGTATCCCGACGCAAGTCGGGAAAGAGTTACAAAACTGTTTTCTAGCCGAACAGCCCTGGAAAGGGCGGCCGTAGAGAGTGATAGCCTCGTAAGCGAAAGGAAACAGTCTCTTTCTGGTATATTTACATGTTTAACATGTAAATCCTGAGTACCACGAGACACGAGATAACCTTGTGGGAATCCGCCTCGACCACGAGGCAAGGCTAAATATCAGCTTCGACCGATAGTGAACTAGTACCGTGAGGGAAAGGTGAAAAGAACCCCGGAGAGGGGAGTGAAATAGAACTTGAAATTGTGTGCTGACAAGCAGGCAACGCCTTGTGCGTAGCACAAGGAAATTCCAATAACCAAGCGCCAAATTCCAAACCAGCCTCGCGTAGACGCAAGTCTAGGCGGGCAATATCAAAGTCCTAAATTCGAATGATCAAAACAACGTTTTTGAAATTTGAAAATTGAACATTTGAAATTGTTTGTTATTTGGAATTTGAGATTTGGGATTTCCTCGCGCTGCGCGCGAGGTTATGCCGTGTCTTTTGGAGAATAAGCCGGCGAGTATGTTCCTGTTTGCAAGTCTAATTCCCGTTTTGGGATGGAGGCGCAGCGAAAGCAAGTCTTAATAGGGCGTTTCCAGGCTAAGCTTGACTTGGTCAAGCTGAGCTTGGTTTAGCAGATAGGACTTAACCCGAAACCGAGTGATCTATTCATGGCCAGGGTGAAGTTTGATGACCATCAAGCGGAGGCCCGAACCAGTAGCAGATGCAATTGCTTTGGATGAGTTGTGAATAGCGGTGAAATGCCAATCGGACTCGGAGATAGCTGGTTCTCCCCGAAATAGCTGTAAGGCTAGCGTCTAGTATATTTTTTGTGGAGGTAGAGATACTGGCAGGGCAAGATTAGTTTTACTGGTCTTGTTCTATCAAACTCCGAATACCATAAAAACTAGCTGGGCAGTTAGACTGTCAGGGATAAACTTGATAGTCGAGAGGGAAACAGCCCGGATCGTTAGCTAAGGTCCCTAAATTCTGAGCTAAGTGGGAAAGGTAGTGCGTTTTCATGGACAGATGGGATGTTGGCTTAGCAGTAGCCATCATTTAAAGAGTGTGTAACAACTCACCATTCGATCCTTGTCCGTAGGACAAGAATAGCAAATAGGCCACGAATGGAAATAGCACAAATTAGCTACAAATATTGCAAAAGAATTTGTTTTATTCGTAAAAATTTGTGTTATTGAAATTTGTAATGAATTTGCTATTCTCGCCCTGCGGGCGAGGGTGAGAGCGTGCGCCGAAAATTTAACGGGGCTAAGCCAGATACCGAAGCTACGGCCTCGCGCTACGCGCGAGGGGTAGGGAGCGTCCTGATAGCGTTGAAGGGGAAGTGTGAGCGACCCTGGAGCTTATCGGGAGTGAGAATGCCGGCATGAGTAGCGTTAAAGACCGATGTGATTTCGGTCCACCGAAAGCCTAAGGTTTCCCTGGCAATGTACATCATCCAGGGGTTAGTCGGTCCTAAGCTGAAGCCGAAAGGCGTAGGCGATGGATGAACAGGTTAATATTCCTGTACTCTAGTATTTTTGTTTGATGCTAAGGAGGGACGAGGCTTGATAAGTTGAGCCTAGTAATAATTACTGGGTTTAAGCAGTAAAATTGAATCAGCGTTAACACATTGATTTATTATTCGAGCTGTGATGACGACTTTTTTATTTTAAAGAAGAAGTTGACTTTGTTAAGCCCCCGAGAAAAGCTTCGTAGCTAGAAAGTACTGGATCCGTACCGCAAACCGACACAGGTAGGCGAGCTGAGAATGCTCAGGTGATCAAGAGAACCCTTGCTAAGGAACTAGGCAAATTACATGGGTAACTTCGGGAGATCCATGACCTGCCTTGTCTGTAGGACAAGGAAATTCCAATAACCAAGCACCAAATTCCAAACAAAATCAAAGTTCCAAATTCGACCCGTCAGGCAGGTTTCGAATAATCAAAACATCGTTTTGTAAATTTGGAAATTGAAAATTTGAAATTGTTTGTTATTTGGAGTTTGAGGTTTGGGATTTTCTCGCCCTGCGGGCGAGGTAGGTGGCACAAACCAAGCCCAGCCGACTGTTTATCAAAAACACAGGTCTCTGCTAAACCGCAAGGTGACGTATAGAGGCTGACGCCTGCCCAGTGCCGGAAGGTTAAATGACCGGGTGATAGGAAGCTTGCTTTCTTGAGCCTGGGATTGAAGCCCCGGTAAACGGCAGCAGTAACCTTGACTGTTCTAAGGTAGCGTGATTCTTTGACGGGTAAGTTCCGTCGTGCACGAAAGGCGTAACGAGTTGGGCACTGTCTCCAGCAAGGGACTTGGCGAAATTGCAATACCTGTGAATATGCAGGTTACCTGCACCAGGACAGAAAGACCCCGTGGAGCTTTACTGCAGCTTAGCGTTGGTGTCGATAATGTCATGCGTAGTGTAGTGGGGAGGCTTTGAAGCTCTAATTTCGGTTGGGGTGGAGCCGCCAATGAAACACCCACCTTGATATTGTTGCCATCTTACCCCGATGTTTATCGGGAGACACCGCTTGGTGAGCAGTTTGACTGGGGTGGTCTCCGCTCAAAGAGTAACAGCGGAGTCCCAAGGTTGGCTTAGTCCGGATGGAAATCGGACTGTAAGCATAAAGGTATAAGCCAGCTTAACTGCGAGGCCTACAAGCCGAGCAGAGACGAAAGTCGGGCTTAGTGATCCTCCGGTGGCGTGTGGTAGCGCCGGAGCTTATCGGATAAAAGTTACCCCGGGGATAACAGGCTAGTCGGGCCCAATAGACCGTATTGCCGGCCCGGTTCGGCACCTCGATGTCGGCTCGTCGTATCCTGGGGCTGAAGAAGGTCCCAAGGGTTGGTCTGTTCGCCCATTAAAACGGCGCGTTAGCTGGGTTCAGACCGTCGTGAGACAGGTCGGACCCTCTCCGGTGCAGGCGTAAAGATTTGAGAAGTTCTAACCACAGTACGAGAGGACCTGGTTGGACGAACCTCTGGTGTACCAGTTGTTCCCGCAGAACGGGGGCATCGCTGGGTAGCTATGTTCGGAGAGGATAAGTGCTGAAAGCATCTAAGTACGAAGCCTTCTTCAAGATAAGATCTTTTTTCCCGATGTAGCGTCGGGAGGGAGGCCCGTGGAAGACCACCACGTTCCGCCCTACAGCAATTGCTGCGGGGCAGATAGGCAGCAAGTGTAAGTCTCGTAAGAGGCGTGAGGATAGCAAATAATTTGCAAATGGAAGCGCATAGATTGCGAATTTATTCGTAGTCAATTCACCAAAATTCGCGATTATTCGCTATTTCTAGCTGAGCTGTACTAATGGCCAAAAATCTCTTAGGTAAACATTAAGGAAAAACAAAGAATAATTCCCAATTTTCGAAAAGAATCTTTTTTGGTTTGAAATTGGGGATTTGATGGGTGTTCTGGTGGCCTTAGCGGGCTGGAAATACCTGATCTCGGGTACCATACGGTATCCGACCAGGCATTGTATTGATGCTTGGCCTTTCCGAATTCAGAAGTTAAGTAGCCCAGCGCTGACGATACTGCACTGGTAACGGTGTGGAACAATAGGTCGTTGCCGGGACACCTTATCAGCACGATTGTTATTGTGTTTTTCAACCACGTAGCTATTTTAAGAAAAGGTTATAATAAGTTTTTTTTGATATGGTGCGTTAGTATTGTCCTCTGCGTTGCCGTTTTTTTCTTTTGCGCTTGAATCCTTTCCGCGATATAATTAGAGTGACGCTGAATGAGTTTTTAGAATGGAGGTGATATTTATGCCAGTAAAAAAGGATATTTCAATGGCTGATCTAATGGAGCAGTCCCCCTCAGTAGCCTCTTTGTTGTCGCGTGGTGATGTCCTTAGTGGGCAGATTATCTCTTTGGGAGAAAAGGAGGCCCTGGTTGACCTGGGCGTTAAGGCAGAGGGCATTTTGCCTTTTGCGGAAGCCACCGATGCGTCATCTTTGAAGCCTGGGCAGGATGTTCTGGTTTACGTGCTTGCCACAGAAGATCGCCGAGGGCAAATGTTAGTCTCGACCAAAAAGGCGCAAATAGTGCATGGTTGGAGAGCTTTGAGAGACTCGCTTCATAAGGGCGTGGTCATAACAGCTAAAATCACTGGCTTCAATAAGGGCGGGGTGGTGGTTGATATGTGGGGGTTACAAGGCTTTTTGCCCTTTTCGCATTTAGTATCTGTTCCTGAGCCTAATCTTTCGACTTCGGAACGGCAGTCGGTGCTGGATCGTATGAAGGGTTTGGAAGTTCAGGTAAGGGTTTTGGAGTTGGATATCACCCAAAATCGCATCATTGTTTCCGAGAAAGGCGCTTTAGCGGTTGAGCGCAAGGAAAAGCAGGCGCAAGTACTCGGAGAGATTGAGGCCGATCAGGTTATTAAAGTGGAGGTGAAGAAGGTCCTGCCGTTTGGATTAATGGTTTCTTATCAGGGGGTAGAAGCTTTGATCCCCAAAGCAGAGTTGGCGTGGGACATAAGTTCCGTTGCCCTTTCTAATTTCGAGCCAGGTCAGGAACTAGAGGCCAAGGTTCTGGAGGTTCCCAGGAGATTGGAGGGTCGGGCGAAGTTGTCTCTGCGAGCAATGAGTGAGGATCCTTGGATGAGTTTATCTAAAGGTTACGAGAAGGGTGAATTAGTTGCTGGTAAGGTTATCAAGATAACTTCGGCAGGAGTAGTAGTAAGGCTGGAGCAGGGGCTAGAGTGGTCGGTGCCCCTTTCGGAGCTTTCCCAGGATAGGGAACTGCGCGCTGGTGACAAATTAAGGCTAAAGATTAAATTCCTAGATGTTAAACAGAAGAGGCTGGAGTTGGGTTCGGGATAGTGGGGAGGTCAGTTAGGCCAGTAAGGCAACTGAGTTTGCTATATCGTGCTAAGCTGTTTTTGGGGTTGATTGAGGGGGAGATTCATTTAATCGTCTAGTGTTTCTGTTGTGTGTTTTGTACTATGTCGAAGGTTCGAATTATCTACATTTGCTCCAAGTGTGGGGCGCGGAGCGCTAAATGGCAGGGGAAGTGTTTTGAGTGTGGTGAGTTTGGGACCCTTGATGAGAAGGAGGAGGTCACCGCTTTGTCTAAAAATCCCCGTTTGGGAAGAATGGTGGGTAAGGATAAGGCGGTTTCGTTGGCCCAAATAGAACTGGATGAAGTCAACCGTATTTCCACTGGTTTTGTTGAGTTTGATCGTGTCCTTGGGGGAGGAGTGGTAAAGTCCAGCACGGTTTTGCTGGCGGGCGGGCCTGGATTGGGCAAAAGTACTTTGTTGCTACAGGCCGCTGCGAAGATTTCCTCGATTCTTCCCGTATTGTACATTGCGGCAGAAGAAGTTAGTGGGCAGATCAAATTGAGAAGCCGGCGCTTGGCGATTGAAGAAGATAATGTTTTGGTCTTCTGCGAAATTGACGTGGGCGTTATTTCCTCATTAATCCAGGACATTGCTCCTCAGATAGGGCTTGTGGTTATTGATTCCATACAGGCGCTTTCTAGTGCCAATAGTAATTCCTACCCCGGCTCGGTGGCCCAAGTGCGCGAGGCTGCTAGTGTCCTTTCCCTTTTGTGTAAGCGTTATTCCTTACCTTTAATTTTGGTGGGTCACATAATCAAATCGGGGGCGATTGCTGGTCCTAAGACACTTGAACATTTAGTTGATGTAGTTTTGTATTTAGAAGGAGAGCAACTTTCTGACATAAGGCTCTTACGTGGGATGAAAAATCGTTTTGGCAGTGTGTTGGAAGTTGGCGTTTTCAAAATGGGCGAAAAGGGTCTTGAGGAGATTCTGGATCCCTCGGTCCGTTTTATGGCCGAGCGAAAATTGATGGTTCCTGGAGCTGTGGCCTCTGTTGTTCTTGAGGGAGCGCGGCCATTGGTTTTGGAGGTGCAGAGTTTGGTTTCGCCAAGTGGTTTTGAAAAACCGCTCCGTAATGTTGTCGGTATTAAGTACAATCGTTTACTGATGCTCCTGGCGGTATTGCGACGGCGAGTGGGTTTAAATTTTTCGCGGTATAATGTTTTTGTTAATATTTCGGGGGGGGTTAAAGTTTTCGAGCCGGGTGTGGATTTGGCGGTGTGTCTGGCCCTGGCTTCAAGTTTAAAAGACAAAGTTGTTGATGCGAAGATTGCTGCCTTTGGCGAGGTTGGTCTTTTGGGCGAGGTGAAGAATGTTACACGGCAAACCCAAAGAATTGAGGTGGCCAGCAGGGTCGGCTTTTCTAAGATTATTTGTGCTAGGGAAGCTTCAAACTTGGGTAAAGCGCTCTGTCTCGCCGGAATCTGAAGTGCGGTATAATAACTATGGATTGATGCTTGAGAAAATAAAATCCATTCCACTCTCAACAGTTTTTGTTGCCCTTGGCAGCATTGTTACGGGTCTATTGATCGGCTTTTTGATTTCTATCCCTTTAGACAAATTGCCCTACGATTGGAGTTGGGCGGTTTCTTTTGGGGTTTATGTGGTAGCTGTAGCCTTGATGCTTTTTTTGTTTCTCTCACAGCGGGAAGTTATTGCTGATTTTTTCGTGCGGCTCTGGCCAGTGAAAAATCCTTCTTCTAAGTTCTCTAAACCAGAAGAAGAGAATGATTTTTCTACGGGGCAGGAAGAAATATGTTGGGAGAAGGCGATACTTTTAGATACCTCGGCAATCATTGATGGTCGGATTGCCGACATTGTTGGCACAGGATTCATTGACGGGGAACTGGTGGTTCCGTCTTTTGTTCTGCAGGAACTGCAACGAATTTCGGATTCCTCTTCTCTGGTTAAAAGGGGGCGTGGCCGACGGGGGTTGGAGATTTTGGAGAGCTTAAAGAAGGAAGAGCATGTTCCCTTTCGTGTGGTAGTTTTAGAAAAGGGGAGGCAACAAGATGTGGATGACGCTTTAATTGGGCTTGCTAGTAAGAAGGGAGCGCGGGTGATAACAACTGATTTTAATTTAAATAAGGTTGGCAAGGTGAGGAGTGTTAGGATTTTGAATATTAATGAATTGGCCAATATGGTTAAAACTGTTTTGGTGCCGGGAGAAGAGCTAGCGGTAGATGTGATACAGGAGGGTAAGGAAAATGGCCAGGGGGTAGCTTATTTGCCGGACGGGACAATGATTGTTGTAGAGAACGGCCAGGACCTAATTGGCCAGAAGGTGGATATAGTGGTGGAAAGGTTTTTTCAGACAGATGCGGGGCGTATGATTTTCGCAAAGCCCGTTTGATGGGCCAAGCCCGCCTCATGGGTCAAGCTCGCGACGAGCTAAGCCTGCTTGACAGGCCGATAGCTTCGTGCTATACTTGCCAGGGGGTGGTTGGGTAGATGGGGGCAGTGATACCTTCCACCCCTCTAGATTTTTACGGTTTATGTCGGTGGAATTCTTGACACTGCTATTAGTTTGTGATACTAATTTAGAGTGTGAGGTTCTCTCGTTGGTTACTTGGTTGATTAATTGTTTATTTTTCAATCGGCCTCTCGCGTTTTATCGTCTCCGGTTTTCTTTTTTTTGACTATTTTTTTAATTCATGCTTAACAATTCCTCTCCTGGTGGTAATAGTAATGACGGGCTGGACTTGAAGGAAGTCAATGCCGATTTTTCTCCTCAAACGGAAGTAGAGGAGTTGTCGGGTGTTTTGGAGATCTTGCCGGACTTCGGGTTTTTGCGCCGTCAGAATTTCGGACCTTTTAATAATGATGTTTATATCTCCTTATCTCAGGTGCGTAAGTTTAAGTTAAGAGAAGGAGATGTTGTTACCGGAGTGGCTCGTCCTCCCAAAGAAGGGGAGAAGTACTGGGGGTTACTTAGAGTAGATAAGGTTAATGGAATGCAACCCCTAGAGATGGTCAATCGTCCCTGCTTTTCTCATTTTGTTCCAATCTTCCCTGAAGAGAAGGTTAAATTGGAGACCAAGTCAGATATTTTATCGACCCGACTTCTAGACTTGGTGGCCCCTATTGGCAGAGGCCAGAGGGGCATGATTGTTTCGCCCCCTAAGGCTGGAAAGACTTGGTTGATGAAAGATATTGCTAACGGGATAACTGCTAATTATGACGATTTAGATTTGATGGTAGTTTTGATTGGAGAGCGTCCGGAAGAGGTTACTGATATGCGCCGAAGTGTTGATGGTGAGGTGGTTGCTTCTAACTTCGATGAACCTCCAGAGGAGCAGGTTAGGGTGGCCAGTTTGGCTCTGGAAAAGGCAAAGAGGATGGTGGAGAGGGGGGCAGATGTTTTTATGCTTGTGGATTCAATTACACGTTTGGCGCGAGCGCACAATCTGAACATTCCTCCGTCTGGCCGTACATTGTCTGGTGGTTTTGATCCGGCAGCATTGTACCCGCCTAAGCGTTTTTTTGGTGCCGCGAGAAATCTGGAAGACGGCGGGTCCTTAACGATTATTGCTACGGCTTTGGTTGATACAGGTTCGCGTATGGATGATTTGATTTACGAAGAATTTAAAGGCACTGGTAATATGGAAGTTCACCTTGATCGCCAGTTGGCTGACCGTCGTGTTTATCCGTCTATAGATGTCTTGCGTTCGGGTACTAGGCAGGAACATTTGTTGTTTTCAAAGGCAGATCTAGCACAAATATGGAAAATGAGGAAATTGGTTGATGTTCTCGTTTCTGGACGACCCGATTATCAGCGGACTACAGAAGCTACCTGTTCGTTGTTGGGAAGATTGAAAAAGACGAAAAATAACAAGGAGTTCCTAGAAACATTGCACGAAAAAAAGTGAAGTTTTCTCATGGCAAACCTTCCCCCCGCAGTTTACCACTCCCTACTGGCGATGGTGATGATTTGGTGGGGCGAAGAGTTTTGGTGGTTTGCAAAACGGGTCATTTAGGGGTATAATAACCCTTAGTATGTTCAAATATTCCTTCGGGGAAACCCCGATACACAAGGATTTTCTCAATTTTCTCCTTTCTCTTTGCTTCCGGCATCTTAATTTGATGGTTGAGGCCTTTTCCTGGGTTAATGGTCTTTTCTATGAGGCAGTGTTTTGTCTTTCTTCAATGAAGCATAGAAGTATCAAATTTTTGATGCGGCGACGCCATGGGTGGCTGGTGGAGAGATTAAATTGGTCCTCGGTAGTGGGAACGATGTTTGCGTTTATGATTTTGATTCCTGGGGTGCGTACATTTTCAACGGACAATCTTGTGGTTGGCAAGTTAGTAGCCGAAGACCAGTTGATGTTTGGCGAGAACAATGTTTTGGTGCAGAATAATGTTACTGTAACTAGTAATGGTGGGTTGGCCGGCCGGGTAGAAGTAATTGACTACACAGTTCAACCCGGGGACACGCTTTATGGTATTGGTAGCCGTTTCAATATTACCGTGGGTTCTTTGGTTTATGTAAACAATCTCAGTAACGAGAACTATCTTAAACCGGGCGAGGTAATCCGAATCCCTCCGGTAACGGGTATTCTGCATAAAGTTAAAGCAGGCGAAACGGTTTCTCTAGTTGCGCAGAAGTGGGATGTTTCGCCTCAATCTGTAGTTGATGCCAATTGGCTTGACGAGCCTTACTCCTTAGCGGTGGGTCAAGAATTAATAGTCCCGCGATCAGAGATGCCGCTTCCGCTTCCGCTTCCGCTTCCGCTCCCGCTCTCAAATGTCGCAGGATCTCAGGCGGAATCTGGTTCTGCTGATCAGTTGGCTTCCGGATTGGCCTTGCAGAAGTTGTCAGGGTCAACGGCAAGCGGCAATATTAGTTTGCCGGTTAGCGGAGCGATAACGCAATATTTTTCTTGGCGTCATCCGGCAGTGGACGTTGCCGCTAGGTGTGGTACGCCGATTTATGCGGCTGACAGTGGGGTAATTTATTTTGCTGACTGGTGGGCTGGAGGCGGCGGTAATTCGATAATGATTGATCATGGTAATGGTTATGTGACCAAGTACGCTCACCTAAGTAGTTTCGCGAAGCTGAGTGGGCCTGTGGGGAAAGGGGAGATTATTGGATATATGGGTGCTACGGGTCGTGCTTATGGTTGTCATGTGCATTTTATTGTTGAACAGAATGGCCGTGCCGTTAACCCGCTGAGTTTATAATCTTAGAAATTGGTGGTACTAATATCAATAACTGAGTGCAAATCATAACTCCGCGTATAAAGACTAGTTCTAATCCGTTACAATAGCCTCATGACTAATTTCATTGACCTTTGTCAGATAAAAGTAATCGCTGGTGCTGGAGGGAACGGGATGGTTTCTTTTTGTTGGCTTAAGGGAAAACGACGAGCAGAAACAGATGGCGGGAATGGTGGTTCCGGCGGTTCGATCTATTTAAGGGCAGACTCTAACTTAGACACATTGTATGATTTTACCCGTCAGCGCGTTTTTACGGTTGAGTGTGGTCAACGAGGCGGTTCTAACAAAAAGAAGGGAGCTGATGGAGAGAATTTGATCTTGCGAGTTCCAGTGGGGACGGTGGTAAGAGAGGTGATAGAGCGACAGAGCGACAGGGAGAGAGAGAGAAACAAAGAGGATTTTAGCGAGCAAGCGCTCAAGAAAAGTGATTCTGATCTAGTCGCTCAGCCGCTTAGTCAACCGAATCGCTCTCGGATATTTGTTGATCTATCGGAGCCTCAGCAAGACATTCTTGTGGCTCGGGGTGGGCGTGGCGGGCGCGGGAATGTCAGTCTGCCCCGTAATATTGATGTAAGGAAATTTCCCGATAGGTTCCGATTTTTTTCCGGCAAACAGAAGATGCCATCCCGTTATTGCTGGGCAGAGAAAGGAGTGCACGGAGAGGAAAAAGAGCTGGTGTTGGAACTTAAACTAATTGCTGATGTTGGTCTTATAGGTTTGCCTAACGCTGGTAAAACAACCCTTCTTAATAAATTAACTGCCAGTCGGGCACAGGTTGGGGGGTATCCGTTCACTACACTGAGTCCAAACCTTGGGGTGATGAGAGTTAATCAAGCGACTGAGCGATACGTCTCGCCACGCCCAACTCAATTGCCTGAGCGCTCTATTGTTATGGCTGATATCCCCGGGTTAATAGAGGGGTCAGCAGAAGGAAAGGGACTGGGTGATGATTTTTTGCGCCATGTGGAGAGAACGAAAGTCTTATTACATATACTTGATCCTCTTGATGGGTTATTACTTGGAGACAAAAGTGATGATCAGGAGGAGAAGATAGCTCAAAATACTTTAAAGAACTATTTAATTATTCGTGACGAGTTGAGGAAATGGTCTTCACAACTAGAAGACAAGCTGGAAATAGTTGTAATTAATAAACTTGATGTGACCGAAATTAGAGAAGCGATTACTAACATAAGAAATATTTTTAATGAGAAATTGGATAAAGACACTCCCCCCCGCTTCATTTCTGCTGCGACCGGTGAGGGCCTGACCGATTTAAAGACAGAGCTCTTTAGTGTTATTAGGTGATTAGGAGGTATTTCCTCCCTTCCGTTTTAATGCCCTTGCCCCCGAAACCCCAACATTGCCATCTTTATATATACATTGTGCCCTTTGGTG
>Ga0180007_10004545_pt1 | contig 14633 bp, 15 predicted proteins | sample MM_PC_MetaG_FD_121122 | JGI IMG/M metagenome (GOLD analysis project Ga0180007, IMG submission 121122) | Groundwater microbial communities from the Aspo Hard Rock Laboratory (HRL) deep subsurface site, Sweden - MM_PC_MetaG | ecosystem: Environmental > Aquatic > Deep subsurface > Groundwater... | reverse complement strand
CTGCCCGTTTATCCCCGCGTATAAAATATCCTGATCTGGGCTCAGGGCGATACAGAAGATATCGCGTACGGTCGTACTAGCCCCATCTCCCATGATCCTGCGCCACGAACCATCGGCAAGACCCCTCGCCCACACACCGCCGTTGGTGGCTCCTGACGCCCCATTCGTCGCAGTATATATCTCACCAGTAGTCGAAGAATAGAGAAGACCCTTGGGATCGACCGCGCCCATATCGGCTCCAGAAAGGCCGGTAGACCAGTCAGAGTAGGCGTAACCAGTATCATCCCACGCGAACTTCATCACGCCCCAAGAGGTGCGACTGCCGCCACCTCCGATATCAGCAGTATAAAGCGAGTAAGTAGCATAAATATCATCGCCGACACCGAGAACTTGCCGATAATTGTACCTCTTCGGATTGGGCACCCAAAAACTTGGTTCAGCAACCCAGGTCATCACACTATCATCATCGTCATCGTACAGAACCATGACTTGGCCCGGGTTGCTCTCCTGAAGAGCGTCGCCCCAGATGGCGAGGACGGCCGGGATGCCCGTGCCAAGATAGTCGGCAACAACATCTACAGATTGGACGGAGTTGGTCCATACCCTGGCGACGGTATGCGGAGCTGTGCCGCCCCAATCTGTTTCCAGTCCATCGTGCATCGGATCCCAGTAAGTCCAGGTACTATCAGTCGAGATGAAGAGGCCCCAGTCCTCTCCAGAGACGACTGCTCGATGCTCCCAGTAACTCCCCTGCGGGAAGACATCTAGTGCTTGCTGCCGAGTAACCTGTTGACTGTAGCCCCTAGAGCGCCACCCATCCCCGCCATCGCTGGTTGTGTAAATCTGGTTCCATGTCTCGCCATAATCTGTTGATTTGTGCAATCTGGCCTGAGTTTGCGAGATGATGTGACCACCAGGAACAAGTCCTGGATGAGAGATGACGCTAGCGCCTACCGAGTATTCGGCAGACACCTCCCAGCCCTCGTTGTCGGCTGCGCCGCCACGACTACCAAAAGCGCCGCCCTCTTCCTTCCAGATGAGGGAGATCCAATCTGCTGTCTGAGGAGAAGAGGGAGTAACGTAGGCCCTCAACAGACCCGCGTAGGCGCTGCGTCTGTCGCCTGCGATCACAGTATCAGGATCAGAACCGGACCCATTCAATACCGAGACATACAACAGCGACCCGTCGCCGCTCACTCCCGGACCGCCGCGAGCCATGTCCCATACCGAGGCGTTAGGCGACTCGCCCTCGACCGTTGTGCCGTCTCCCACCCAATTCCACTCTGCGCCGACCTCGACACAGTTAGCCATCAAGTAGACCCCGGCCTTAGGCTCAGTCGCAGTATCAGTCCCAACATCAATCCCAAGATACAGCTCTTCTCTCGGGGTGATGTGGATTGAATATGGTTTGTGGCCGACAGCTCCGTTGACCGTAAAACTATCCCAGCTACTCACGCCATGATTGACCGGGTAATTGGTCAGATCCACTAACGAATCGCCGTCCCACAAATAAATCCCGTCACGAGAAGCTACTGCACAAATTGTGTCTGAGCCGACCAGCGCAACCGAGATATCTCGCACCGCTCCGATATCTCCGAAGGCGACCCATGGCCGCCACTCTGCTCCGCTCGGGTCGCCATATTGGTAGCGCCAGACCGAATAGGTGCCCAGAGCACAGGCGTAAACCACCTCCGGGTATGCCGCAATCTCCGCTGTCTCATTACCTGAATACCATCTAGTTTCACCCGCCCCGGCCACCAAGAAATTAGAACCGTCCCAGGCCACCCGGGAAAGCGGGATCGGGTAATCCCACTGGTCCCACCCATAGTCATGGGTGTAGATGTAGCCACTGTCTGGATGACTGACGTATACATACGAAGGAGAACCCAGTTCTCGGGAGAAGATACCGGCCCGGCCAGCTACAACAAAGCCCTCAAAATACGAGTTGCTTACTCCGACCGCGCCGCTGAAATAGTGCTGCTTGCCATCCCATGGTAGATCAGAGATGCCCGGATCTCCGGTAGAATAAGTGGCGCCCCCGTCCCAGGACATGGACGCACTGGTCACGTCACCGCCGACAAAGATCGCATTGCGGTGTACTGGGTGGGGCTCGGTGGCGAAGACATAGCCACCGCCGCCGATACCTGCGAGCTGGTAATCAAACGACTGTGCGGGCACCGTCGCACTATCGACGCCACTATATGCGCTCTCGTTCGGAACGTTGTCTAGCGCAGTTACCCTGTAGTAATATTTTGTGCCGCCGGCTCCCGAGGTAGCCGTGTCATCGTAAACGCTGAACTCCAGCCCCGCGGCCAGCAGGGCATACCCGGAGCCAATAGACTCGGACCTGTAAACCCGGTAGCTGTCAAGGTCGGCCTCGGCTCCGTTGGCCCAATCAAGACGGACCACAAACCCCTCAAGTGCGGCGACCAGCGCCGTCGGCGCGGCAGGGGCGGTGTCGTCCAGGTCGTTTAGATTGATAGTTACCGCCGCCTCGTCGTATAGACTAAGCGGATCGGTTGCCCTGACCGTAAGGTTGAAAGTTGGGGTTGTCTCATAATCCAGCGCGCCGGGCGTCTCGACATCGACGATGCCCGTGGCCGAGCCGATGGCGAACGCGTTGCCCGTATTCCCGGCCGTAATCGACCACGCCAGCGCGCCATCCTCTGGATCGCCGCCCCCGACCGTACCCACAATGACATCCTTGACAGAATTCTCATCGACTGCCAGTGTAGTATCATTGGCCCATGGATTTTCGTTTACGTCGGTTACGTTAACTGAAACAGCGGCAGTATCGGCCAGGCTGCCATCTGATGCCCGTACGGAAAGGTTGAATATCGGCGTTGTCTCATGGTCAAGCATCGCCGCCGTGTAAACATCAATAACGCCAGTGCCCGAGCCGATTGCGAACGCATCCCCCGTATTCCCGTCAACAATCGACCAGGAAAGCGGATCCTCGTCCGGGTCGCCGCCCGCGACGGTACCGACAACTTCATACTTATCGGAGTTCTCCGCAATCGCCAGAGTAGTGTCATTTGCCCACGGCGCCCCATTGGGCTCTGGCTCTCCGGGCGGGCCGGGCACCATCGCCTGAGTCCCCACCCCATATGTCCCGGCGGATCCCATCGTGGCCTTGTGTGTTGTTGGGTCCGAGGACGCAACCACTAATAGGCAAAGCGCCGAAACAAATGCAACGCAAGCAATTATCCGCATTTTACCGCTCCTCAAACAAGACAGACTTGACCGTGAAATTGTCGAAGTCGATTTCCTTTTCGATGCAACTCATGTCAGCGATGGTCTGTCCATCGCCAGTCAGCCTAACATTTGCCAGCCGATATCCGAGGTCGTAATCTAGGCCCTGGAAATCTTGGGTCACAGTGATTGTGCGGCGCGGATAACTCTCGATGCCATTGACCCGGCCCATCAGCGCATCCTTGCGGACAGAACTGTAACAAAACGGCAGGTGATATACTACGCCGCTCTTAGTTTCTCCGTCCTGTGCCTTGTCTGCGGCTGCCGCCGGTAGCGCCCTCTTGCCGAAGGCAATCCAGCTAACGAAATTCTGGTATGTATCGACTAGATGTCCGTAACAATCCATCTTGCCGTCAGGATCCCATCGTGACCCACCGTAGGAAAACGGATCGACAATTCCCCAGGTCACGTCTAGCTCTGCGTGCCGCGCCTCACAATAATTGGACATATACTCAAGGGCATAACGCCACTCGACCTCCCCGATAACCCCGAAGTAATCGGTGGGCTCCATGTTTGACGGCCCGACCGGAGCATAATTGACAATTCTACTGACCAGCCCCAGCTTGTTGGACATTGATATACATAGCAAGTCCTTGGTGTGTTGCATGATCCGCTTGATGCCATCAATGATCTTCTCCCCTATCTCGCGCCGGTAATAGATAAGTGGCCAGTTGGCCGCGCCCATCGATATCTCCCCGATCTGGGCGTAGTTCCAAACAAAGGTGTCGATTGAATCGGTACTGAAAACAAGGTGCTTCAACACGGCGCCCAGCACCTCAGAAACTTTACCGTAGTAACAAAATGGCTGGTAGTGACGGAGCGAATATAGCTCACAGTCGCCGTCTGAGATGGGCCGCCACCAGAAAAGGAAGGCATTAGATGCGGAACCGGGGTTAGAAAAGATCGACGTACTGACAGGATAAATTTCATACTCATTCGTCGATGGGATCATCCCATTGGCCAGCGCGGGCTCGGTTGTCAGCCGCGGGTCGATGACGCACCGGTTGAACATCATTATATCTGAATCAACGTTACTCTTGCCAAAGAACATCCCCAGATTGTAATTGTTGTTATTTGATTCGCCGTCCTCATGAAAGTCGGGCTGACATAGATTGCCGCATGTGGTTGAGTTGTAGCCCAGGTGGATGCGGTACTTTACCGGCCCCGGCCCAGTAGATGTTATGTCATAATCAGTTGTCGAGAAATCATGGCGCCACCGGATATCCTGCCAGTTCGGACTCCCCGTTCCGTCCCACCATGATGCCGGAAGAGACATCTTATGGCCTCATCAGGATATCGATGCCGGTATCGGTATCGTCGCCATGTTCCTTAGCCCACCGCAAATTCAGGATGTCGAACGAGCCGCTTAGTTGCGTGGAAATAGTCGCGATCTTGCCGGCTGCCCCGGCATCATTCCCCGTATCACTATACTCGCAGTCAACAATCTTGCCGGTGTATGATACCTGCACAAGCTCGCTCCATGCCTCGTTGGCCCACACATAAACTTGATGCTTCACCCAGCATTGGAATGGATAATAGCCCGAAGCGCCATAGGCAAAATATCCACCGGCGCTGTAGTCGCCGTCATAGAATTTGCCGTCCGAATTGTCAACAACAAAATCATAGTTGGTCAGCGCGATGTTCCCCGGCTTCGCCATGCTTACATTGTAGGCCGAGTGCTTCCGCTTGCCCGCACTAAGGACGGTTTTTGGGCCGCCTTGCGCCGCGTCATCATCATGGAACACGTTGGTCCCAGACGGCGATGGCAGAATCATGGTGAACTTTTGCCTGATCGGCGCGCCGGTCGCAATCGCCTCTTGCTGGTCTGTAGTTAGTAGGCCCATCTTACCAGTAAGGATCTTTCCACAGGGCCAGGACAAACCCGGTGGCCCCGCTCTTGACGATGTAGATTGAATCCACACCGGTCCCGGCCGTGTTCAGGCCGCGCGGGATGCCGGGCAGAATCGTGTAGACAGTATCCCAAGCACTGACCGCCAGCGCAGTATCCGGGTAAATCTTTGTATATCCAGCAGTTGTGTCGGTGTAGGCCGTGCGGTAAAGAGTCACTCGCAACGTGTCCGCAGTACCGGCAAACTCCAGGAACGCGGCCGGATAATTGGTAATACCGCCGCCACCGAACAAGCGAATACCAACAGGATCGGTTCCGGACGCACCGATAACCTCGGCGTCCGGCAGTTTGTCCGGCACCCCGGCAAGGGCCACCATGCCGAGCAACAGGACAGCGACAATAAACGAAACAACTCTCATGGCGCCAACTCCTTGCACGTTTCATCTACCCAGTATGGATCGTAATCCACCTGCTCCAATTCTAACTGTCCGAGCCAGTGTGTCGTCCCATTCGCAGATCGTGGCGTGGACGGCACCGACCTGATTCGGTATATTCGCCCCCTGGCCGGAACTGTCACCTCAAGTGCCCCAGGATTTGCCATCGACCCGTGAAGATCCATCATCAGGTCGTCGTCGAATACCTCATTGTCAAGCCGCGCCGCCAGCGGTATCAGCGGCCATGTCCCGTAGTTATTCAGGCCGAACAGATTAAGGGTGCCGGTCTGTGACAAAATCGCCTGCATACTATCGCTAGTATCTGTATCGACAAGCGCCCCGTTGACGTACAGCTTTTTCGTGTCTGCCGTCCAGGTGACGCCGAGCGTGTTCACCGCGCCGGGGATGAACCCGGCATCTGGAGTGCTGACATATGGATTCACATTCCAATACCAAACCGCGGCCGTCCCCGAATCGCCAGAATTGAATCCGCTGATAAGCGCCCCCGCGTTCGCCCCCTGGTAAACCCAGTAAATCCAATGGAAGTCGCCTTCGGGGTCGAAATCCTCTGGAATCCAGAATGATACTAGCAGCGATCCGTTGCGAGGATAGGTAAAGTTGGTGATATAGATTGTGTCAACCGTACGGGCCGCGCCGTGTGTTTGCCAGTTGTTCCAGGCCTGTGTGGTAAGGCCAGAATTGTAGGTCACCACGGTAGGCCCCACCTCGAAATCGCAAATATCGGTGCTGCTGTCCGCACCGCCGCAAAATACAGAAAGCAAGATGTTGGAGGCGTGCGAGGCGTAGTATTGGACGCGACACGGCGTCCACTCGCTTAAATCGTAACCACTAAGATCAACCTGTTTGGTGCCGCCGCTTGATCCTAATTGTATGAACCCGCCAGTCCCAATGTTCCCGCGCAACCAAACTGTAACTGAGATGTTCCCGACATACGGAGCCGATCCTGGAATGTCTGCATCTAATGCGCGGTGGAGCGCTCGGTAATCAGACGACGCAGACCCCTGGACCCTGACACTGCCCTCGCAACTCGGGTTGTATCCGAACCCGTGACTTTTAAACGAAAGGGAGAGGGATGCGCCGGAAGCAGTCCAGCCACAAGTCCCGACCGTCGCCCCCGTCGGACTTGCCGGATCAAAAATGTTTTCGTAAATCCGCTCGATCACCGGTCCGGTCCCGCCAGGCGTTTTGATGTAGCGCAGACTCCCGCTCCGGTCATGCTGCATGAATCCGTGCCCCAGCAATTCGTCCCAGGTGTTCGACCGCGCGGCATCGCTCGCCGGAATCCAGGTCCACCGGTCTGTCAAGTCCCTCTTCGGAGTGATCGATCCGTAGGCCTTCGCTGGCATCCTCCAGGCCATTTCCGTATTGTCCCCGAATCCCGGAGTGAATAGAACCCGGGCACGGTCGTGCATCCACCTCGTCAATTTGCGCCGCAATTTGCCGTCGATGTAGTCGATATTCAACAAGATCCTGTGCTTCATCCGGCGTGCGACATGACCAATATCGCCATTGATGTACCGATGCCGCTCGTCCAGATCCTCGTTGTCCTGGCTCACCGGAATAGCACACGGCTCCCCGTTCGGACTCAACAACCTAATCTCATCGTGATACCGCGCCGTCGGCGGCACCCCACCAGCCCCATCGGTGTAATCCAATGTCTCAGTGACAGACATCGGATCCTCGCGGATCAGGCTGAAAACAACGCCGGGGGCGTTGACTGGCATTATCCATACCTCCGGCTGCGGCGGTCCAGAGCATCCGCAATATCCTCGGCAGCGGCTACTGCGGCGGCCCTAGACGATAGGCGGTCAACGTGGAGATGTACATTCCCGCCTGCGCCTGCACCCGCGCCTGCGAGGGCGAAGGGGCTGATCGGGGCGGCCATTCTGGCGGCATCCAGGAACCGCCTTAGATCACGAGACAACGAGCGGTCGATAACCTGCTCCCCAGGCATCGCATTTATCAGCACGCTATCTAAGCCGCGGGGGCCATCCGGCACCGCATAACCGTAAGCCGCCTGCGGAATCTTGCCGCCTGCCGCCATCTTGGGCACCTGGCCGCCCTCTCCGAATGGCAAGAACGGGATAAAGGCCTTTAAAATCTTGATCGCGATCAGCTTGACAATCACCTCATTAAGGGCCGCCACCACCACCCGCATCAAGTCGGCCGCAAACCCCTTCGCCTCTCTGCTCACCTGCAAGAACCCAGTTACCCCATCAGCAAACACCTGGGCGAATCCCCAGCGCATGTCCATCCATGTATCGCTCAGCGCCGCCGCCATCGCCTCGTTTTCTGCCAATATGGGGAGCGTCCAATCTTCCGGCGGCTCGATGTTGACCGGAATATCTATCATGGCGCCCTCGGCCTGCATCCCCTCCACCTGGGTGCGGATGCCTTCAAGATATTTCTGGACTACATCTGACTCACCGAAATCCAATTCTGGGAATGAGAAGTCCTTGACCGCTTCATTAGTGGCCGTCGCCTGAATCTCCATTTTCTCTAATAGATCAATAGCGCTGTTATACACATCTGCCGCACGGTTGTAGGCATCTACCATTTCCCCGACTGCATCGGGCGCCTCATCAGCCTGGGCATCCATGGCTGCCATGGCGGCGGTAATAGTTGCTAGCTCAGTCGAAAACGCCAGCCCAGTCAGACGGCCGATAACATCTATGAGTCGAGCTGCGCCACTCAGACTCTTATCTAGGTTCAGTTCTGCTAGCCTGGCCAGGGCGTTGAGCAGGGTTTCCAACGGCTTGTTGGCGTCGCCGGCCTCTTCGGCGATTTTCCCTATGCCGTCGGCGACCGCATTAAGCACCGTCGCCTTTGCCTCTAGTCCGCTCGCCCCTATGGCGTCCTTCAAGTTGGAAAATGATGCCGCCGCCCGCCTGGTCGCAAACTCGCTAGTGGCGGCCATGATGTCGAAGGCCTTATTGGTCGCCCCCGTGCTGTCCCTGATTTCGGCCAGGGCCTCGTTAAACTGCCTGCCGCCCTCACGGCCCGCAGACGCGGCAGCCTTGAGAGCACGGACATTCGGGATCAATTCCTTGAGGACGCTTAGCCCCTGGCCGCCGGCCTCTGCCAGTTTGATCAGCGCAGGCCCCAGACCCTCATCCAGGGTAATCCCCAATTCGTCCATCTTGTCTTTTGATTCACCACTGCCTGCGGCGATGGCGACTAAGAGGGCGTTAAGTGCGGTAGTGGCCTCGGTGGTGTTAATGCCGGCGGTCGTCATCGCAGCGATTGCCGCAGCGACATCTTCCAGCGGGATTTTCGCAGCCGATGCCGTGGCCAACACGGTGCCCATGTTGTTGGCCAGTTCGGGGAAGGTAGTGACGCCCTTCTTGACCGTTGCAAACAGAATATCGGAAATCTTCGCCGCATCGTCAGCAGACTTGCCGTAGGCGTTGATAATGTTGGTTAATGACCTGGCCGCGGTATTGATATCGGTCAGACCTGCGGTAGCTGCCTTGCCCGCCACGGTCAGAATGTTTACCGAGTCGGCCGCATCCGAAAACCCGGCCGATATCACGTTGTATTCGGCCCGAGCCATTATGTCATTCGTCTGGCCAAACTGGACGGCCAGTCCACGCAGGGTGCCCTCTAGTTTGACAACGGTGTCCGGCTGGGCATTAAGCAGCGTGTTGACCTCGGCCATCGCCGTCTGCATCTTCTGGGCTTCGGTCACCAGCTTGGCATAGGCCTGCCCCATGCGCTGAACAATAGCGATAACCGCGCCGCCAGCAGCAACCGCGGCCGCCGCCATAGCAATGTGCTTTTTCTGGGTGTCGGTTAGGTTGACACCCAGCTTTTTAAATACAGCATCGCTCTGGTCTTTGGCAGTCAGAACGATTCTAACTATTCGGTCTTTACTCATTTAGCAAGCGCCTTGGACAGGACTTCATAATCAAAGGCCAGGGCCTCTTGACGCCCCAGGATCAAATCACTCGGGCGCTGCCCGTAATGTGTTGCCAGCAAGTGCAGCGCCTTTGCTATCATGGCTCCGTCTGGACCTCGGAGACATCGGAAAAATTTACCGGATCATCTTCCTCCATCACGGCGGCGAAGATTTCTCCGGCATCATCGCCCAATTCGTACCAGGTAACGCCATTCTCGTGCCCCGGCTCGTCTACCAGCTTCGGGCTTATCATTGCCTCACGCAACACACACCGCATCAGATCAAAGCCTTCGATCAGGCCTTTGCCCTCTAGCTTGGTTACGATCTTGCCCTCTGATTCGACCATCGCCAGACCTTTGGCGCCCAGGGCCGCAATCATTAGCTGGGCCGATTTCCGATAAACTCGGTAGGTCCGGCCCCCGACCTCCACCTCCCTGGTGAACATTGTTTCCCCTTTCAGACTAGGCTGCACACATGACCAGCAAACTGGTTCCGACCAGCGACAGATTGAAATCTTGAATTCCGAACTGATGGGCGATTCCATCGCCAACAGCCTGACACGCAAGAACTGAGAAATAGTTGCTAGTACCAAAGGTGATTACCAAGTCTCCGTTGGCGGTACCGGACAAATAATCCGCATACTCAGCAATCGAATTGAAACCGGTCGAGTCATCTACCTCAAGATTGAGGCCGACCGTCACCGCACGCTTGCCACTAGGGAACGGCTCCCGAAGAGTTGTCCCGCCGTATGCGCTGCGGTCACTGCCGGTATATGGACTGGTCAATTCGATCACCGCAGACTTGATGCCCAGTGCGGTGCCGCCCAGCGTGCACGCCGTCAGATCGCTCGGCATCGCGATGACGCTATCTGCCGGGTTGGCAACGGTCTGGGCGGCATGTACGGCCTCGTCCTGGCCGATATACCCAATGTTCCACTTGATACCATCGGCAGGGTCAAGTTCCCAGCGCATCGAGGTGCCCTTGCAACCAGTCAGAACGTACTCGGTGCCGCCAATGTTTTTGCTGATGGCGATGCTGTTTGTCGATGGCGCGGTGGTGGCGACGTAGGAATACGGCCCGGCGCCCGCCACTGTCATAAAGTTGGCCATCACCGGAGAAACTACAGCATGGGTAAACGACCAATACGCCTGAATCTCTCCATCGACCCAAGATGGGCCGACCTCGACAACCGTCGGCATGGAAATGCCAGACGTTTGCGGGCCGAAGTAGGATCTGCGCTTCGCCAGGTTGGTCCCGGCACGGGACGGGAGGAACGTCCAGCCAGTTGTCCCGGGATCAACACCATAAGTCACTTCCGGCTTAACCGAAATTCCTCCCAGCAATCCCTGGGGTACTGCCATCTCTGAACCTCATCCCGCCTCCCACAGTGTCCTACTACTCGTCCTTCTTCTTTTTCTGCTCCGACACCTTTTCGATCCCGATATGAGAAAAGTTAGCCTTCTCTCCTTCCGGCACCTCAAAGGTTTCGCCGTCCTTGACCAGGCGCCCAAAAATCACCAAGTCATATCCAGCGTTGTTCTTGTAAACCTCGCCCATTACCAGGTCACTCCTTGCAAATAGGTTATTGTCAGCGGTTGCACAAACTGACCCCGCTTGTCTGGCAGCAAGATGCCAGAGTCCACCTCGCAGACACCCCAGCCGCTAAAGGTGCCTGTCCCGATCTTGCCGCGCATGCTCACAACATAGGAATCAATGCAGGTCCGCACGTCCTGAATCAGTTTGTTTGTTCTGTGCCTCAACCCGCCCTCGCCCTGCTTCACGAAACCGGCTATCAGAATTTCCAAGATCATATGCCGTTCAGTGAACCCCTTTTCATCCTGTGACTCGCTGCCAACATCCACCCACAGCGCATAATCGCTGTCTGCCTCGTATGCCTCACTGAAATCCTCACTGACAAGCGGCTGCGTATTGTACCCGGCCGACAGCGTGATTGTCTTTAGTCTGTCCACAACCGCTTGGACGGTCAAGTCCCGCACATTGCTGCCGATCTTGTTAGGCACTGTCTAGCCCCTTCTCCACCTCGTCACCGATAACCCTGATCACGCCCTCGCCCAGCACCGCGTCAACAGTGCGCTGCAGCGTCGGCCGCTTCGGCATTTCAAAAGTGGTATATTTCGTTCTGATGGTCCCGCCGAACTCATGGATTCGCGCATACTCGGTTCCGCTCCCGTAGTCCCCAATCAGCTTACTCTGGTCCAGTCGCCTAGTATATGACCGACTAAGCACGCGACTTCGGTTGGTCAACTTGTCGGGCACCGGCGGCTGCTTTCCGCCGCGGACAAATTCCACGGTCTTATGATGCTTTTCTACTGTGGCCAGCAACTTCCTTATCCCGTGTCCGATTGCCTTTTTGATATTGCCCTTACTGGCCAAGATCAGATCGGACAATTCTTTTGTGTCTAGGCGCACACCAACCTGTGTCATATCATAAACCTATACGGGTCCCAGGCCTGAGCTACCGATTCCGGCAAGTCGCCGGTCTGGAACGTAACCGAATGACCGCCCATCGACTCGCTTTTCACGCCGGCCCGCCCCTTGCGCCTGTCTTGCTCAACTCGCATCAATTCCAGCGCGCCCTCCATGATGTCCCCAGGCACCGACACTGCGGCCCACCCGGCCGTATAAACAACCTTCAGCGTATTCTCGTCCTCACTAAGCGGGATGCTCCTGTTATGGAGGGCAAACCGACCAGTGGCCGCATCGTAATCGTAGGACGTCACGGTTTCCGATACCGCTCCATCCGACATGATCTGCACGCTGGTCAGCGCAGTGATCGGCGTGGCGTGCAACCAGAACTTGCTCGACCCGCTGCCACGCTGATATTCGGTTACCGCTCCATTTATGATCCGCAGTCTGCCGGTGTAATTCTTGAACTTGACAGATGCCGAATTAATCAGCAGCCGCGCCTCGTCACCGGCAATCCCAAGCATCTCCTGAACTACCGCCTCGGAGACGATGGGGTCACTTGTCAATGTAATCGGCATGACTCCCCCTATACCGCCGGGATGACCGGATCACGGACCTCGATGATGAATGGCTCAAGGTAGTCGATCAAAGTGGCCTCGACCAATTTTACCTGAGCATTATACTTCCCAGGCACATCGATTTCGGCCGCCGTCGGGGTGATGTTGAACAAGCCGCCCGCGGCATCGGTAACTGTCGCCGCCCGGTTGTTGATCTTCGTCGCCCCCTCATAATTCGCAGTGATCGTTACCGTGGCACCCGTCAAGTCGTATGCTACCCCATCGGTGTCTGTGGCGGCAAACAGGAGTACCCGCCCATTGGCCCCGACGTAGGTAATCACGACTGGTCTGTACTCTGCCATTTTCTACGCTCCTTGGGCCGTCCTAATTTATGGACACTCCTGGTCAACCGTATATTGGAAATTGTCGGTGCCGGGGTTATCCGGCGAGGCCTGCTCGTAGGCATCTTTCGCCTCTACCTGGAACGCCCAATAATACCCGGACCCGCCGGTATCGGAAAAATACCCGATGGTCAGGTTTGTGTATTGCGCGGTCCAGGCAGACCAGGACAACGAGCCAAAGTGAATGTCCCCTAGGGTCTGTCCGCACCCAGACTTGAATCGGCAGATACACGGGGTGTCGGTTGTGATATAGGCTCGTTGCGACCAGTTGCCGACCCCGCCGACACAGACGGCCTCAGCCGAGAGAATCTCCGGGGCGGCCGGTGTCACGCCGAACTCAAGACCCATCGCCGCCAAACTCAACAACGAGCAGTTGTGAGCCAACTCAGCAGACCAATTAAGATCCGCTAGCGGCCACACCTTGCCAGCATAGGTCAGTGACGTGACCCCGGGAAGAACCGCTAGCGCAGTTACACCGGCGTCCAACTTGAGACTAAGTGTCTCACTCACTTCTTGATGTCCTTTGCGCCCATGTCGGGCTTGAACTTCTCAGTCTTTCCCTTGGCTTCCGCAATGTGGTTTAGTTCAAGCTGCCGCGTGATCCAAGCATCGTTGGAGCCATACTGCCCCGCCTCAAACTCGGACCCTGGCCCACAAACCATTCCACTAGGAAAGACGGCAGCTTTCTTGCCGATGACAATGTACTTCTTTGCCATTCCGAATCCTTCTTTGTGGGGGCGAGGTTGGCCCCGCCCCCGGTTACTAGGCTATTGCCTAGGTGTAAGAGGCAACAGAATAGTGCGTGGTGGTCCCAAACTCCCAGTCGGAGTGAGTGATCACCCGAAGGGCCGTCTCGTTGCTATGCCACCCCGAACCAAGCGGGTTCATGTCCAGCGCAAGCTGCCCACTGTTGGCATAGATTACCTCGGTCGGATCAAACATCGCGGCCCAGTAGGTGGTGGAAATCAGACAGGCCGGAGTTGGGATTACGTCGTAACCCTCAAACTGATCCGGGCCGCCAGTGACCACGTTGATGCCCGCGAGGCCCGCGCCGGAAGTGGCGCCCCAAACCAACACATTGGTCCCGCGCCACTTCGCAGGATGGAGACAAAGAATCGCGTTGGCCGTGTCGTACAACAGTGCGTTGTCCACGATGGACTCGGTGATGAACAACTGAAGTTTGGCGACTGTCATGTCGGCGATAGCAGTCTGGGCGCCGCCTGCGGCCGCAATCAGAACGCCATCGCTGGGCGGGTCGGTTCCGTCGCCAACACCGTCGTCGTCGCCCTGGAGCACGCCGGTTTCCTCGGCCCGGACCAACGAGCGGATCATCCGCTTCGTCAGCACTTCCACAATGGAGGCGCCGGGGGCGTCCAACATTTCATTGGCAATGTTGGACACGTTGCCGAGCAACTTGGGCGTGACGCTGCCGCCCTGGAAGGTCGCCGGGGTGTCACCGAGGGCGGTGCCCTGCGCCCGCCAGTATGCGGTGTTCTGCACCAAGTCGCGCGGGATTGTCATGGTCACGCCAGCGGGGCAGGTGATCCTGGTCAGCCGCGGGAGCAGCTTTCCATAAAGATCCTTCATCTCGTACACTTCGGAGCGTACCAGGGTAGGGACCAGATAACCCGCAGTCGCAGCCGTGGTCGTGGTCATGTCGGCCTTGTCGCGGCCGCCATTCTCCCAGTCGTAGCCTTCCAGCTTGTACTCAGCCGGAACCTTGCCATACCGCTTATGGTTATAGGTGCCCTTGATCCACTTGTGTAGGATCTCCTTGACATCCTCTGCGCCGCT